>Ga0265327_10001768_pt1 | contig 25530 bp, 14 predicted proteins | sample 41621metaG_FD_202089 | JGI IMG/M metagenome (GOLD analysis project Ga0265327, IMG submission 202089) | Rhizosphere microbial communities from Carex aquatilis grown in University of Washington, Seatle, WA, United States - 4-16-21 metaG | ecosystem: Host-associated > Plants > Roots > Rhizosphere...
CGGTAAAGGCCCGCGCCCGCGTAACTGGGTGAATCGGCTCACGTCACTGCCCGCAACTCCTCGGTGTCCCGCAACCACCTCTATAGAAATACCCAAATGAATATACATTCCCAAAAAGGTTTCACGCTCGTCGAAATCATGATCGTCGTCGTCATCATTGGCCTGCTGGCCGCGATGGCGATTCCGGCCTTTCAAAAGGTGCGGCAGTCCTCCCAGGACAAGACCGTGCTGAACAATGCGCGGCAACTGTCCGCCGCGGCGGACCAGTACTTCCTCGAGAACGGCGTGTCCACCGTCGGTTCCGCCAACCTGGTCGGCTCCTCGAACTACGTGAAGGCGGTCAACACGGTCGCGCTGGAAACCTATCCGGACTTCTACACGCAGGGCATCACCGTCACCATCGGCGGCGTCGCGGGCGCGCGCACCGTCACGTACGCGCCCTGACCGGGCCCACGCCTCGGCCGGGACGCCGTTTGCGGCGATGCGCCGGGGTGGAGCGCGACCTCCGGGCGCGGCGCGCCTTCCCTTCGGGGCCGGCGACGATTTCCGGAGCGGTTGGGCGGCGTGATTGATCCCCCTTGCCCCACGCCGCTTTTGCCGGCAACTTCCGCGGGCTTGGCGTCACGGGCGCAACCGCGCTGCCCGCCGCCGGCAATTGCGCCGCGCACCCCCACCCCGGAACCCGCCGACCCATGCCCGCACAAACGTATGATGCCATTGTCGTCGGCTCGGGGATCAGCGGGGGCTGGGCCGCAAAGGAACTGACGGAGAAGGGGCTCAAGGTCCTGCTCCTCGAGCGCGGCCGGAACATCGAGCACATCAAGGACTATGTGAACGCCCTGAAGGCGCCGTGGGAGATCCCCCACCGGGGCAAGAATCCCCTCCAGCTCGTGCGCGACCATCCGGTGCTGAAGCGCGACTACGTCCTGGACGAGGCCAACGCGGACTACTGGACGGACGAGAAGGCCAGCCCCTACCGCGAGGAGAAACCATTCGACTGGTTCCGGGGCTATCACGTCGGCGGCCGCTCCCTCCTGTGGGGGCGCCAAAGCTACCGGTGGAGTGACTTCGATTTTGAGGCCAACCGCCACGACGGCGCCGGCGTCGACTGGCCGATCCGCTACGCGGACCTTGCGCCGTGGTACGACCACGCGGAGTCGTTCGCCGGGATCAGCGGCTCCCGCGAGGGCCTTCCGCAGCTTCCCGACGGAAAGTTCCTGCCGCCGATGGAAATGAACGTCGTCGAAAAGGACGTCGCCGGCCGGATCCGCGCGCACTACCGCGAGGCGCGCCGCATGATCATCGGCCGAGTGGCCAACCTCACCGAGCCGCACCACGACCGCGTCAACTGTCAGTACCGCGACAAATGCTGGCTGGGCTGCCCGTTCGGCGCGTATTTCAGCACCCAGTCGTCCACGCTGCCGGCGGCGGTGAAGACCGGCAACCTGACGCTGCGGCCGTTTTCGATCGTGACGAAGGTGCTGTACGACAAGGACGGCCGCAAGGCCGCCGGCGTCGAGGTGCTCGATGCGGAGACCAACGCGACGTATGAGTTCAAGGCCAGGATCGTCTTCCTCTGCGCCTCGACCTTCAACACCACCTGGATCCTGATGAACTCCGCCACGGACGTCTGGCCGGGCGGTCTCGGCAGCAGCAGCGGCGAGCTCGGGCACAACGTGATGGACCATCACTTTCGCGTCGGCGCCGCCGGGTTGGTGGAGGGATTCGAGGACCGTTATGTCTACGGCCGCCGCGCGAACGGCATCTACATCCCGCGGTTTCGGAATCTCTTTGGCGACCGGCGGGCCTACCGCCGCGGCTTTGGCTACCAGGGCGGCGCGAGCCGGCTGGGCTGGGACCGCGAGGTCGCCGAACTAGGCATCGGCGCGCCCCTGAAGGAGGCTTTGACCGAACCCGGCCCGTGGTCCATCGGCCTGACCGGCTTCGGCGAGATCCTGCCGTATCACGAGAACCGCGTGTATCTCGACCGGGACTCCCGCGACAAGTGGGGCCTGCCGATCCTGGCCTTCGACTGCGAAATCAAGGACAACGAGAAGTTGATGCGGCAGGACATGAAGCAGGATGCCGCGGAGATGCTCGCTGCCGCCGGCGTGAAGAATGTCGAGGAACGGGACTCCGGCTACACCTTTGGCCAGGGCATTCACGAGATGGGCACGGCGCGCATGGGCCTCGACCCGCGGACGTCGGTGCTCAACGGCCACAACCAGGTCTGGGACGCCCCGAACGTCTTCGTGACCGACGGCGCCTGCATGACCTCCGCCGCGTGCGTGAATCCCTCGCTGACCTACATGGCGTTGACCGCCCGGGCGGCCGAATTCGCCGTCGGCGAGCTGAAAAAGGGCAGCCTGTGATTCCTCCGCCCGCCTCTTCCACCCGCATGAGTCGCCGCGAGGCGCTGGCGCGGGTCGCGTGGCTCACGGGCGGGGCGATCATCGGCGCGGAGTTTTTTCTCAACGGGAGCCGCGCGCTGGCGCGCGCGACCGGGCCGGGCTTTACGCCGGATGAGCGGGCGCTGCTGGACGAGATCGCCGAAACAATCATTCCCACCACCGCCACGCCCGGGGCCCGGGCCGCCCGGGTCGGCGGGTTCATGGCGATGATGGTCGACGATTGTTACGATGACGCCCACCAGGAGATCTTCCGGGCCGGGCTGATCCGGATCGACGCCAACTGCCGGCAGTCGCATGGAAAGTCGTTTCTCAGCGCCTCGCCGGCCGAGCGTTCCGCGGTGCTGACGCGAATCGACGCCGAGGTGGCGGCCCAAGCTGGGCCGCGCCCGCACGGCGCGCCGGCGCATTTCTTCCGGCTGATGAAGCAACTGACGCTGCTCGGCTATTTCACCTCCGAGATCGGCTGCAGCCAGGCCCTGCGCTACCTCGAGGTGCCGGGCGCATTTCACGGCGATGTGCCCTATGCCAAGGGCGACCGCGCGTGGTTTGGCCGCACCTCCACCGCGCTGTTTTGAGGCGCGGGGCGGGGGTGGAACGCCTTGTTCCCAATGCGCTTCTTCTTCCACCTTTTGGGGGCGGGGTGCCCTCACCCTGCAAACCGGCCTACCGACGAGCGGCCGCCCTACGGGCATTGGCGGCACCGCCTCCTCGGTAGGGCCGGTGCTCGACACCCGCCGCGCGGGGTGAGGGCACCCCGCCTCCAAGCAGATCTCCCGGACGAGCCGCCGCCGGCGCCTACTTGATGCCGAGCAGCTCGACCTCAAAGACCAAACCCGAATTCGGCGGAATTTTCCCGTTCCCGCTCGGCCCGTAGGCGAGATTGGGCGGGATATGGAGCCTCCATTTGTCGCCGACTGTCATCAACTGCAGCGCCTCCGTCCATCCCTTGATCACTCCGCCGACCGTGAACTGGGCCGGCGAGCCGCGCTGGATCGAACTGTCGAACACCGTTCCGTCGAGGAGTTTTCCCTCGTAATGCACGGTGACGGTATCGGTCAGCTTCGGCTTCACGGCACCCTTGCCATGCGTGATCACCTCATACTGGAGTCCGGACGCGGTGACGGTCACGCCTTCCCGGGCCCGGTTCTTTTCGAAATAAGTCTTGGTGGCGGCCGCCTGGCTTTCCATCGCACGCTGTTGAACCAGCGCGAACGCCGCCTGGAGGTCACTCGGCAGGACCCGCGTCTTGACGCCGGCCATCCCGTCCTCGAGTCCGGCCTTGAGCGCATCCGCATCGATCGCCACTTCGGCCTTTTGCCGGCCGAAGCCGGACCCAAGTTGATAACCGATTCCGTAGGAGACCCGCTGGTCAACCGTGTCGAAGCCCGGGCTCGCGGGCTTGGCCACGACCACCGGTGTCGCCGTCGCCGGAGCGGAGGTGACCGGCGCAGAAGTTGGCGGCGTCACCTTCGCCGGAGCAGTCGTGACTTGCGGCGCCGGGGCTGGAGCCGGCGCCTCAACCTTGGGCGCCGCCGCCGTCTCCTTTTCCTGTTTGCTGCAGGCCGAGAAAACGAAGGTCGATCCGGCGCAGGCTAGCAGGGTCGCAACGTGGGAAATCCGGGGGAAGGAGCGTGGTGTCATGGAGCCGGCAAGCTACCGGCCCGGTCGTTCATGTCAAAGCTCGGAATTCCCCGCGCCCGGGCTCCCGCCACCCGCAGGCGGCGCTCGACGGCCCGGTTCCGATGCCGTAGGATTCCCATTCCCAAAATCCGCCGCGATGAGCGGCCCCCTTCCCCCGAATACCATGAGATCACTCCCGTTGGCCGTTCTTCTCGCCGCCGCGTTGGCCGGTTCCTCTTCATCCGCCTCCGTGGCCGCCGACCGCGAAGCCCTGCCCCACCTGGTTCATCAGGGCGCGCACCACGCCCTGATTGTCGACGGCAAACCATTTCTGATCCTCGGCGTGCAGGCCGGCAACTCCAGCGCCTGGCCCGCGATGATGCCGAAGGTCTGGCCCGCCGTCGATTTCGTCCACGCCAACACCCTCGAAATCCCGATCTACTGGGAGCAGTTCGAGCCGCTGCCGGGCGCCTTCGACACCTCGATGGTCAACACTCTCATCCGGCAGGCGCGGGAGCACCACGTGCGCCTGGTCCTGCTGTGGTTCGGCACGTGGAAGAACGGCAGCTCCCACTACCTGCCGGCCTGGATGAAACAGGAGCCGGAGAAATATCCGCGCATCATCGGCGTGCACGGCCGGCGGGTGGATTCGCCCTCGCCCCACGCGCCCGCCACCCTCGCGGCGGATATCCACGCCTTCCGCGCGCTCATGCGCCACCTGCGGGAATTCGACCGCGAACACACGGTCATCATGGTCCAGGTCGAGAACGAGCCGGGCAGTTGGGACACCATCCGCGACTACTCGCCCGCCGCTGAAAAACTGTTTGCCGGTCCCGTCCCCGCCGACCTCCTGCGGGCGCTGGGGACCTCGGCACCCGCCAGCGTCGGCTGGGCCGCGGCCTTCGGCTCGAACGCCGACGAATACTTTCACGCCTGGTCCGTCGCCCATTTCATCGGCCAGGTGGCGGCCGCCGGCAAGGCCGAGTACCCGCTGCCGCTCTACTGCAACGCCGCGCTGCGGGACCCGTTGACGCCCCCGCCGGCCGGCCAGTACGAGAGCGGCGGGCCGACCGACAACGTGCTCACAATCTGGAAGGCCGCGGCGCCGGCCATCGACATCCTCTCGCCCGACATCTACATGTCCGACGGACCGCGCTACCAGAAGGTGCTCGAGCTCTACAGCCGGCCCGACAATCCGCTGTTTGTCCCCGAGACCATCGGCGCCGGCGCCCTGACCCGGTATTGCTTCGCCGCCCTCGGGCATGGCGCCATCGGCTGGTCACCGTTTGGCGTGGACTACACCAACTATGCGAATTCACCGATCGGCGCCCCGTTCCTGAACGAGGAGAAGCTCGCGCCGCTTGCGCTCAATTTCCGTTTGCTCGGGCCGATCGGCCGCGAGGTCGCGCGCCTCAACTTCGAAGGCCGGCTGCAGGCCGCCGTGGAGGAAAAGGACGCGCCCACGCAGACCCTTACCTTCGGCCGCTGGAAGGCCGTGGTCACGTACGGAGTGCCGGCCTTCGGCTTCGGCCGGGATCCCAAGGGAAACCCCGAACCGATCGGGCGGGTCCTCATCGCCCAGACCGCCGATGACGAGTTCCTCGTCGCAGGATATTTCTGTCGCGTCGATTTTCGGTTGAAGGACGACGCCACGACCGCCCAGCGCGAATACCGCCATGTCGTCGAGGGAACCTACGAGCAGGACGTCTTTCAACCCGTGCGCGTGTGGAACGGCGACCAGACCGATTGGGGCTTGAACTTCAGCTCGGTCCCGCAGGTGCTGCGTGTGCAGTTGGGAACGTACTAGCGGGGAGCCACCAGCAGGAGGGCACTGAAGTCGGAGGTCGGAGACCAGAGGCCAGCTTCTCGGCCCAGCAACCGACTTCGGGCTTTGCGTGCTCGATCGATTGTTGCAGGTCACCCCGCTGTTCCGACTTCCGACTTCCGACCATGGCTCGTCGCGGAGGACTCGCCCTACCTGTGGACCCCGTCCTCTGTTCTCCGACCTCCGTCTTACGGCTTACGGCTTACTGCCTACTGCCTATGGCTAACCGCTTAAATCCCTCACCGGCACCCGGAAAGTCTCGCCCACGCTGACCGCCAGCAACCGGTGCGGCTCGGCGGCAAAGGCCGCACGCAACCGGGCGGCCGGCTCATCCATCGCCTCGGAACTCAACTTGAAGGTCTGGTGGTGAATCGGGACGAAGGCGCGCGCCCCGGCCTCGCGGGCCATGGCCGCAGCCTGTTCCGGACTGCAATGCGCCCGGATCCACGGATCGTAGGCGCCGATCGGCATGAGCATGAGGTCGAGCGGGCGCCCCGGGTCGTTCAAGCGCGCGAAGGCATGGGTGTAGGCCGTGTCGCCGGCGAAACACACCGCATGGCCGCCGCGCTCGATGAGGTACCCGTTGTAGCCGCGATGGTCGTCACGCATCATCCGCGCACCCCAGTGCGCCACCTCCAGGGCGGTGAAACGGATCGGGCCGGCGCGGGTTTCGAGGGTGGCGGATTCTCCCCAATCGAGCTCGTGCACGTTTTTGAACCCGTGACAATTCAGCAGGTCCGCCGTGGCGCGCGCGGTGACGACCGGCGTGCCTCGCGGAAACTTCCGCAGGCTCCACACGTCGAAATGGTCGAAGTGCGCGTGACTGAGCAGGATCACATCCGGCGCGGGCAGTTCCTTTGGCTTCAACGCCGGCGCGACGTACCGCTTCGGCCCGAGGATGAACGGCGGAATGCCCGGTCCCGCCCGCGTGGAAAACACCGGGTCGGTCAGCACCCGGACGCCAAAGAAATTAAGAAAGACCGTCGAGTGCCCCAGGCAACTTCCGGTGATCGCATCGTCCTTCCATTTTGCCGGGTCGGGGCGCGCCGCGGGCAGGCCGGGTTTCCCGCGGCCGTCGAAAATCATCTGCCGGATGAACTTCAGACGTGGCATGACTGGCTGGGAACAGAATCCGATTCCGCGGAAAGTCTAGTCAGTAGCGAGAAGTGAGTAGTGAGTAGCGAGCATGGGCCAACCGGAGCCGGAACTCAGCGGGCGGACGGGAGCACGGCGCAAAACGCGGTCTTTGCCCGTTTCACCGCCTTCTGGCATAGCGCACCACCAGCTCGTCGACTTCCGGCTTCTGACAGCCGACCACGGCTCGTCACGGAGGACTCGCCCTACCCTCTGACCTCCGCCATGGGCCTACGGCGCGCCTGTCAAGACAGCATCCGGCCAATCTCCTGGCGGCCCACGGTAGGGCGAGTCCTCCGCGACGAGCCTTCACCTGACCTCCAACTCAATGCTCTCCGAGTGGCTGTTGAACTCCGGCGCATACATGCACTGGATCTCGGCCACTCCCGTCTGGAACCGGCCCTTGAGCTGCACGCGCGTCGAGTATTCGAACACGTAAACGCCCCGCCGGAGGTAATCGATGAAGAAGTGACTGGCGGTGTCGCGCGTGGTCTCGTAGTAGCCGAGGCCATCCTGGTACTTGTAGCGGCTGAGGACGTTCACCGGCTCGGTGCCGCTGCCGCGCTGGTCCTTCAGGTGGACAAACTCCAAGTCGCGGTCGGTGCGCAGCTCGATGCGGACCACCAGCTCGTCGCCGACCGACACGGGGCCTGCCACCGGCGTCAGCACCTGCCCCCGGGCCGTGGTTTCCTTGATGAAAAGCGACTTCTTCACCTTGAGCGGTGTGGCGTCGTGCGGCGTGACTTTCGCGATGTCCTCAAGGTACTGCCAGTGCACGCTGCCCCAACTGACACCTTCGTCCACCTTCTTGACCGTGATCCGGCCCATCGCCGGCTTGATTTCCCCGCGGGCAAATTTCTGTTCGTAGAAACCGGTGCCGGCCTCCACCTTCTCCGGCTTGATCGCCTCGCCGCCGAGCGATACCTCCACGAGCGCGTCGCTGGCGAGCAGATTGCTTCCCCGCAGCAGGAGTCCGTAGACGGCATCGGCGGTGGCTTTGGTCGTTCGCCAGTCCTGGGTCTGCTTCTGTTTCAGCAGCCAGACCTTGCAGTCCTCAACCGCCGGCGCGTCGTGCGCCACCTCGGCGAAGGCTTCGATCATCAACGCCTGGGTCTCGATCGGGGCGTGGTACCACCACCAGCCTTCACCCTCGTCGCGCCAGGACATGCCCATTTCGGCGTCGCTCACGCTCCGCTCCTTGAGAGACTTCAGGATGGCGACCGGAGTTTCCTGGTCGCCGAACCTTTGCAGCGCGAGCGCCAGGTGCGCCTGGCTCTGCAGGCAATCCGTCTGGAGCCAGAACTTGCGGGCCTGTCGGAGATAGAACTCCACCGCCGCCCGGTGCGGCGGCGCAACCGCGTGGTCATCCAGGAAGAAGCTCCGGCCGTAAAGATAGAGCGCGTCGAGGGAGCTTGGCACGTAGTCTTCCGGGTGCGTCCGTTTGAGAATCTGCCGGCAGTTCTCTTCCATCCACCCATCGAGCGCATTGAGCGACCTGGCGGCAACCGCCGGGTCGACATCCACGCCGAGGTGCCGCAGCCGGCCAAATCCGGTCATGATGTAGAGGCTGATGTATTCGGAGCCGCTGCCGCCCGGAAACCACGGCCACAGTCCGTCGCCGAGCTGCCGATCGGCGAGCGTGCGCAGGGCGCGCGCCGATTCCTCGTCGAGTCGGTTCGAATCGAAGAGGAGTCCGACATTCCGGCGTGCCTGGCTCTCGGCCGTCCCCTGCCGCAGCCACGGGGTTTCCTCGAGCATCACCGATTTCAGGTCCTGGTTCTTTTCCAGCGGGCTGTCGAGCGACGGCGTGCCTTTCCAAAGCTCGAAGATCCGCCGGATCTTCGGGTCGGATTTGGCGATGTGCCGGGCGAGCGCGTTGGCATACAGCCGGTTGAACACCTGCTCGCTGCATTCATCCGGATATTCCATCAGGTAGGGCAATGCCATCACCGCGTACCAGGCGGGCTTCGACACCATCTGCACAGTCAGCGACTCGTTTCGAAGCGTGTCCGATTTCCCGGACTCCAAGAGTTTCGCAAACTCAAATTGCTTGGTCGTTTTGCCTCGTATGGGCAGGGGCAGCGATTCTGTCACCAGCACCCGCCGGCTCAGCACCGGCAGATAGCCTTCCTCCCCATCGCTGAACGCCGTCGAGGCCGCGACGGCCTTGTAAGTGAGGAAGCCCAAGCCGTCCGGTACGGCGATGCGCCAGGAGTAGCTGCGCGACTGCCGGGCCGGCACCTCGAATGGCTGTTCGCTCGCGCGGTTGCCGACCTCGTCGTCGACCGACCTCAGCGAGGCCGCATCGGAGAACGAGAGCTTCACCGTCCCGGCCTGCGAACGGTCTGTCTGGTTGCTGACCTTGACGGTGAATTCGATCGCGTCGCCCTCGCGGAGGAAACGCGGCGGATTCGGCTCGACCATCAGGTCCTTGGACGTAACCGCCTTCCCGGTCAGGTACCCGGACCGGAGCTCCTTGTCGTGCGCGAAGCCGAGAAACTTCCATTCCGTCAACGCTTCCGGAACGGTGAACACCATCTTCACGACGCCGTCCTCGGCGAGAAGCTGCGGGAAGAAGAAGGCGGTTTCGTTGAGGTTCTTACGGGCGGCGACCTTGGTGAGGTCGGGTTCGGGTTTCTTGGCGCCCGCCAGGATCTGGGGGGATGATGCGAGCTCGGGAGCGGCGACGTCCTTCAGCGTCGTTTGAACACGCGTGCCGGCCAAGGTGGCTTTCGCTGCATAGCCCGCGTCCTCAGAGGCCTCGACCACAAATGGTGACAGGACAATTGTTTGGTCATCGCCACCACCAGGTGCCGCCGCCATCGCCCTGGCAACACCGCCACCAAAATACGTCCCGAGGATTCCATGCGGCAATTCACGATACTGCCAGGTGCCGTTGCGAAATCGAGGTGTTGTCCAGCCGGCGGTGACTTGGAAACTAAGCGACAGGTTCTGAAACTCACCTGCTCCCCATTCCTGCTCGTGTCGGAACACCCCAAATCCCTGCGGCCAATCGTGCGGCAGGAATTGGTCAAGCGACGCGTCGTAGAGCGCCGCGACCATTTCGGCCGCTGATCGCTTCGCATCGGGGCCGGTCACAACGGCCGTCCAGGTATCCTTTTGCCCGGGCGTGAGCTTGGATCGAAAGTGCTCCCACTTCACCCCGAGCTCCTTGTTCGACCAGGGCACGTCCACGACTCGTTCGTCGAGGTAGGCGCGGTTATCCCGGACCGACGTGACCCGCATCGTGAATCCTCCGCGCATTCCCTCGGTCACATCCTGCTCAATTCTTTCCAGTGTTCTGTCCGCCGCCGTCCAATAACTCCGCAATGGCCGGCCGTCGCACTCGAGCTCAACAAACGCCCGGCCCGTGTTGTAGCCAGTCCCCCACAAGGCGGTGAATTGATTGCCCGGCTCGACCGACCACTTCTCCGCGGCCAAATGATTGGGCAGCTTGACCCCATAGTGCCGTTCGCCGGGGTCGAGAACTTGGAACGTAGCTCGCGCCGTCACCTTCCGACCAAACCGGTCGGCAGTCTCGAGCGACGCCCGGTAGATGCCCGCCGGCAATGTCATTGCCACATTCGCCCTGCCGGTGGCGTCGGTTTGAACTGGTCGCCCGCCAACCGCGGACCCGAGCTCCCAGGATTCCGGATTCGCCGGGTCGGCCTTCGGCTCGTCGCCACCGCGGCTCCACCACCGGCGCTCCGCCGTCAGCTCCGCCCGCGCGACAGCCGCCGGCTGTATGAGGGCGTAAACCGTCAACTGTCCACCCGCGGGCTGCGGGTCGCCGTCGAGTGACTTCGTCGCGACGGCAAATTCGACCGGCAGGGCGGGAGTTTGCCATTCCTCGATCGCCATCGAGGCCTGCAGTGCCGCGTAGCCGGCCCGCACGATCCGATCCTCGGAGCGGGTCTCACCGGTCGTGTCGGTGACATCGGCATGGACGCTGAACGCAAAGGTCGGTTCGTTCTTCTCCGGCACGGCGCGGTCCGGCTCGGCGATAAATTGCACCTGGAACGTGCCGTCCGGCTCGGTGACCGCGGTGCCGTGTGCAATCGATTTCGAGGAGGGCGGCTGCCACCACCAGCACCAATACGGCAGACGCACGTCGCGCTCGACCCGCCATTTCACCTTGGCCCCGCCGACCGCGGCGCCGGTGTAGGCGGTCGCCTTTCCGCCGACCGTGACGGCCGCGCCAAGCTTCGCCGCCTCGACGGGAGGACTAAGTTCCACCTGGAACTTCGGGCGCTTATATTCCTCAACGTTGAAGGCGGTCATGCTCGGCCGGCCCAGGACCTGAATGCTCATACGGCCCGCGAGCCGGTCCCGCGGGGCGGTGAAAACGCCACTGAATGACCCGTAGTCATTCGTCCGGTGGACGGTGCGGGCAATCTCTTTTCCGTTGGGATCGTTGAACACGACGGTAAGGTCCAGGCCCGCGAGGACCGCGTATTTGCCTTCGTCCTGATCGTATTGGACCGACACGCCCTTGTAGTTGATCGTCTGCCCGGGACGGTAGATCGCCCGGTCGGTGAAGAATACCGTCCGGGAATCGGCCGGCTCTTTGTTTCTTGTCCCAAATGGATAAGTCTCGTGCACGCTGGAGACGGCGTGGCCGCCCGACTCGGCCAGCACGATGACCGCTTGGCTGCGGGAAGCGGATTGGAATTCCCCGTTCTCGTTGGATTTCGCGCCTCCGACCTCCCGGAACGTGCCCGAGTTTTCCCGCTGCCAGATTCGCACCGTCGCCCCTGCCACCGGTTCGCCACTGCCGGCCCGCAAGACCAGGCCGCTGTGTTTCCCTCCGTTCGCGGGCCCGCGCAAAACAAGCGCCAAGTCGCTGACCCAGACCGCCGCGAAGCTAACGTGATTGTCGTGCTCGCCAAAGTCGCGATCACCGCTGGCGGCGATGAAATAGAATCCCGGTCGCAGGGTCGTCGGCGCCGGGACTTTCTCGGTGCGTTGCTTGAAATCCGCCGTCGCCGGCAATTCGGCGCTCCATTCGAGCATCGGCTTGGATCGCAGAATCCTCATCCGCTCGTTGCCGTCGAGATTTCCATAGCTCCATTTGGTCCGGGCGAGATACGCCTCGAAATCGACCGGAATCGCGCGGAAGTGGATCGTGGTCACGTTGCGGTAGGTGACATCGAGCGTCGGCCAGGGGGCGTTCCAGACCCGCTCGGTCTGCAGTTGCGCGGACTTTGACTCGATTTGCTGGATGAGGTTGAAGCACGCCGCGCCGCCCGCGGTCGCGGGAAACGCATCGAGGCCGCGCTGGGCCAACTGGTGGGCCTTGGCCGGCTCGCCATCCTGGTTGAACTGCCCGGCCAACTGGGCCAGCGCCCGCGCCGAGATCTCGTGCCCGCCGGTGACCTCGATGAAACGCTGCAGCGCGGCCTGGTACCGCTCGTCCTTGTCCTCGCCGACCGCGACGTTGTGACCGAAGGTGAGGCGCGCGAGGTCGGCATCGAGATACGCGGACCGGTCCGAGTCTCTTTCGTGGAATTTCAGCAATGCCTGGAAGAGCTCGATCGCTTTCCGCCGCGGCGAGCCAGCTTCGGTCGCCGGGACCTGCCAGCCGGCAAATCCGGCAACGTCGGCGAAAATCGGACCCGCTGCTTCGACTTCAAACTCATCCTCGACCCCCATGGCCGCCTGCTCGCCGGCTTCGTAGAATCCCAGGGCCTCATAGGCCAGGAAATCGAACATCGTCGGGCGATAGCTGTCGGGCACCGTTCCCCGGGTGAGCAGGTCGTCGTACGCGCCGATTGGCGTAGCCTTCAGGGTATCCGCATCGGCCAGCGCCGCGGTGAAATGCCGGTCGATCTCGGCGAGTATCCGCGCGAGGTCCCAGGTCTGGAAGTCGGGTCCCGGCGCGACGCCGGTCTGGGTGCGCTGCATGAACCGCCAGCGGTTCCGCTGATAATATTGCCAGTACCAGTGCGCGAGGATGGCTTCCATCACCGGCTTCATCTCCCGGGGCGCCTTCGCGACCTCGACCTGCATCCGGAGAATCTTCTCCTCCGGCTTGTTGCCCTCGATCTGGCCCTCGAGGGCGACCTTCAGGCCGACCGCCTTGATGGCCTCCGCGTAGGCTTTCTCGGCCTGGGCCGCCGCGATGATCGGTTCCAGTTGTTCGATGGCGGTCTTGGGCAGGCCCTTCTTGGTTGCCTCGTCGACTTGAGCCCATTGCGCGGCGCGTGGGCCCGCCAGCGCGCCGGTGGCCGCAATCGCGAAGAGCAGTGCCTTCAAAATCAGACGGATCTTCATGGGGATTCCCGGTTGACGGGGGATGGGGTGCGCAACGGGTCGGCCGCAGTCAGTGAATGCCGGTCCTTGCAGTTAATACGCCGTTTGCGCCCCGGCGGATGCAATGCGGGCTGGTTTGGACGGCCAGTCGCCCAGGGGAAAACGGGCTTCATCATTCAATAGACACGGAAAACGGAATCTTCTTAGACGATTCCGGTCGAATTTGACCGGCGCGGTGGCGCGGCCTTAACAATGACGACAGGGGCATGGCGAATCCACGGCCCCGGCAGGACGGCGGGCCCGTGAATCATCCTCCCGCTGGGTGCCATCGCGAGCCTGCGTCCGCCGTTCCTGATTGGCAACCGATAAGCCCGGCCGCCGCGACGCCTGGGATCGCTTAGTCCAGCCCGTACAAACGCGTCCGGAGGCCGCGTTCCACCACACACGACGTTCCGTCTTTCAACACTCAACTCTCAACCCCCAACTATCAGCCAAACCACGCCCGGTCGCCCTTCTTGTACGGAACGTCGCCGTGAAAGGCGCCGGGTACCTCGACGTACCGCAGGGCCTGGGTGCAGCCGATCTCGGACGAATAGTAACCAAGGATTGTCAGCTCCTTCAGCATCTGGAAATAATGCGGCGGGGCATCCGCGGCCTTGGACTTCGCGTGGGCCTGCCGCTCGGCATCGAGTGCAGTCAACAGCTCAGTGCGCTGGGCGGGTGAGCTTTCCAGGAAAGTCTTGCCGAATTTTGCCCGGCACGCCCGGGCGATCTTCACCAGCCCGTCGCGAAACGCCGCATCCTCCTGCGCGTTGAAGCAATCGGTCACCATCATGACCATGAACGCGCCGATGCCCGCCGCCTTCGCACCGGGGATGTCCGTGGCCGGCAGGATGGTCTCGCCAATCTCGTCGAGCAGCGCACGGTCGGCATCGGAGAACATCGGCGTGACCTTGTTGCCGGCGACCGACTGCCCCCGCAGGAGCATCTCGGAACCGATGACGGCCCCGCCCATCAGCAGGGCGATCCGCCGGACCGCCTCGCGCCGGCTCATTGTCAGGGCGGACGGCCCGACCGGGGAGGAAAGAGAATCGGACGGGGTGCTCATAGGTCGCCTTTCTTCAGCGCTTCCACGGCATGGTTGGCGGCGCGGGCCGTCAGCGCCATGTAGGTCAGGGAGGGATTCACGCACGACGACGACGTCATGCACGCCCCGTCCGTCACGAAGACGTTGGGCGCGTCCCAGACCTGGTTGAATTGGTTCAGCACGGAGGTCTTCGGGTCCCGGCCCATGCGCGCAGTGCCCATCTCGTGGATGCCCTGGCCGAGGACGTAGTCGGCATCGTAGGTCTTCACGTCCTGCACGCCGGCCGCCTCGAGCATTTCCGCGGAGTCGTTGGCCATGTCCACCCGCATTTTCCTCTCATTCCCCCGGATCTCACAGTCGAACGACAGGACCGGCAGGCCCCATTTGTCCTTCTTCACCTTGTCGAGCGTAATCCGGTTCCGGTGGTCGGGCAAAACCTCGCCGAAAGCCGTCATGCCGATGATCCACTCACCGGGCTCGCGCAGCCCCTCCTTGAAATCGGCGCCGATGCCGAGTTCCGCAATGCCGCGCCCCCATCCGCTGCGGTCGGCCGTGCCTTGGTACCCGAAGCCGCGGAGGTAGTCGCGCCTATCGCCAAACAGATTTCGGAAACGAGGAATATAGAAACCGTTCGCACGGCGCCCAAAAAGATAGCGGTCCTCGAAGCCCGGCACGCGGCCCGACGCCCCGACGCGAAAATGGTGGTCCATCACGTTGTGCCCGAGTTCACCGCTGCTGCTCCCGAGGCCGTCCGGCCAGATGTCGGTCGCCGAATTCATTAGCACCCACGCCGAGTTCATCGCCGAGGCGCAAAGGAAGACGATCTTCGCCTTGAATTCGTACGTCGCCCTCGTCTCGGCATCGAGCACCTCGACGCCGGTGGCCTTCCGGCCGTCCCTGTCGTAAAGCACCTTCGTCACGATCGAGTACGGGCGCAGCGTCAGGTTGCCGGTCTTCACCGCCGCCGGCAGCGTGGACGACTGCGTGCTGAAATACGCGCCGAACGGGCAGCCGAGGTGGCACTTGTTCCGATACTGGCAGTTCACCCGGCCGCCGTGCTCTTCCGTGAGGTTGGCCACGCGGCCGATGATCATCCGGCGCTTGTCCTGGTAATGCTCCCGGATCCGGGCCGCGACGCTCTTCTCGGCCACGTTCAACTCCATCGGCGGGAGAAATTTCCCGTCCGGCAACTGCTCGAGGCCCTCCCGCGAACCACTGATGCCGGCGAAGGACTCCACGTGGTCGTACCAGGGCGCCATGTCCTCGTAACGCAGCGGCCAGTCGACGGCGATGCCCTCCTTCAGGTTGGCTTCGTAGTCGAAACGGTTCCAGCGATAGCTCTGGCGGCCCCACATCAGGGACCGCCCGCCGACGTGGTAACCCCGAAACCAACTGAACGGCTTGGCCTCCACGTACGGGCACTCGTTCTCCTTCACCCAATAGTCGGCGTTCGCCTCGTCCATGAACCCGTCGCGCGTCATGACCGCGTGCTCCTCGCGGATCCGGTTCGTGATCCGGTCGCGGTGCGGGATCTCCCACGGGGCCTTGAGCGCGTTGACGTAGTCCTTGATGTGCTCGATGTTTCGGCCGCGCTCGAGCAACAACACCTTCAGGCCGCCCTCCGTGAGCTCCTTCGCGGCCCAGCCGCCGCTGATGCCGGAGCCGACCACAATCGCGTCGTAAGTCTGTTCAGCCATGATCGTTGAATTGGGGTTGGACCGGCCGGGTGACTTCGGCGGAGGGTTTCAACGCACCATCAGCGTGGGATGGCTTCCAGCGCGCTTTCGACCGGCCCACGCTTGGTCAACAGGCCGGTCGCGTCAAACGCCAACGTCCGCCCCCGGGGTCGCCGCGGCGGGCGCCCCGGCCGTCCGCGCTAGTGACCGGTGTGGCGCGCCGCGGCGAGCACCAGGCACACGACAAGGTTGTTGAGGGCGTGCAGCAAAATCGCCGGCAGGAGTCCGCCCGCCCGGCGGGCCAGCACCCCGTTGATGCAGGCAAACGCAAAAAAGAACGGGCTGAGCACAAGGGTCTCATGCAGGGCGGCAAAGAGGGCGGCCTGCACGGCATTGGCCCAGGCAAAGGGGAGATGCTTCGCAAAGGCCTGCAGCAGCACGCCGCGGAAAAGCATCTCCTCCAGCACGGGCGTGAACACCGCCGCCGCCCCGATCAGGCCAACCAGCCCGTACCGGCCGAGCAGCTCGCCGCAAAGCTCGGTGGTCGCCGGTTGCAGGCCGGCGCCGGCCGAGCGAAAAATCTGGGGCCAGATCGACACGCCGATCCCCAGCGCCAGCCGCAGGGCCAGCGCAAGACCACATCCAATTCCGATCGACTTGCCGATCGACCACGTGCCCGGGCCCATCAGCCGCCACGCCCGGGCCCGTTGGTAAAAGACAATGGTCACGACGCTGAGCGCGGCCCAGAGGACGAACTGCATCGGGACCAGGACACCGCCCGCCAACTCGATCTTTTCCGGATTCGGCCGCCACCACGAGCGCAGCAACTCCGGTTGCCAGAACCAGACGCCAAATGCCTCCGCAACCAGCACCACGGCCAGCGCAACCCAGGCCGCCCGCAGGCCCCAGGGGGATCCGGGCAAACCGGCGGTCCGGCCGCGCGACGCCCGCCAGAGCCCGGCATAGTGCATGGGCGCCAACACGGCGAGCGGCGCGCCCGCCAGGAGCAGAAGCATGCCCAGCAGGGCCAGGGCCCCGCCGAGATCATCGCCATTCCACCCAAGCGTCGGATGCGCCCAGAACAGGGTCATCCGGTCGTGCAGGAATGGATCCGCCTTGATTCCCACCGATCGCAGCGCGCGGTAGGCGGCCGCCGCCTGTTCCGCGGTCCCATGCTGCATCTCAAAATCAAACCGCGCCCGGCCAATCCGATCCCACGTCCATTTGTTGATCTTTAGTCCGGCGAAAATCTCGCGCGCCACCGCGATCTGCCCGGCGCCCGCGAGTTGGGTCGCCGTCTTCTCGTCGTTCACCAGGTCGGGCGATGTCTTCTTGAGCTCCCGATACAGGTCGATCGCTTCCCCCCGCCGGCCCGCTTCGAAAAGGAGCTCCATTTTCTGCTGTTTCACCCACGGTTCGGCCGTCCCGAAAACCGGGTCCAAAAGCGCGCGCACACATTCCTTGTCATCGTGCCGGAGATGGGCGACGCGCGCCAGCACCAGGCCGGCGTCAACCGTCGGGTTCGCCTGGAACGCCTTCGCCGCATAACGCTCGGCCGCGGCATACCGCTTCTTTCCCTCGGCCGACTGCGCCCTCAGCAGGAAGAAACCCGCCCGGTCGGCGTTGCCCCAACGGGACACCTGGCCGTCATAAGATTCCGCCTTGGCTTCGAAGCCGGGGGCCTGGAAGTTGCGCAGCCGGTAGAGGACCGTGCCCGGCGCGTCGGGGAACCGCGTCGTCAGGTAGGCGGTCGCCACGCGGAGGTCGTCGGCCGCCGACGCAATCGAGTTCTCCTCCGAGTTGGCGAATCGCTCGACAAACCGCACCCGCTCCAGCGCAAGCACGGCGTCGTTCGGTCGGATCGCGCATTCGTCGGCATAGGCGGCGACCGTCGCATGGTAGCGTCCTTCCTGCGTGGCCTCGATGACCTTGATCAACCGTTCATCACTGCCCGGCGAAAAGTCGATGTCCGGATGCCCGACCTTGGGATGCTCGTCGGGCAGCGCGACGCGGAGGTCGTCTGCCGGCGCGGCCGGCGGGCTGTCGTCGTCCTCATCCTCGGTCGCCGTCTCCGACTTGGCCTCGGCCGCCCCGGCGGCCTGCGTCGCCCGCCGCAGCTTGGCCAGGTTGCCGGCGTGGCCGAGGATGCTGACCCCGAAAACCACCAGGAGAATCCAGGCGCGGCGGCGCGGCGTGCGGTAGCGGGGGGAGAGCGAGAACAGGCCGATCGCGATGAGCGGCCAGATCACCGTCCCTCCCAAAACAAGGCCGATCACGTAGGGGATATCGCCGGCTTTCGGGTCATGACTCGCCGCAGCTGCCGCCAGGCCGAGTTCCAGGAGGCCCGCGGCCACGGTGGTGACCAGCAGCCACGGGGGGACCATGGCCGGATCCGGCGCGGGTGCTGCCGGCAAGAGCGGGGGTTCAGCCGTCGCCAAGAGAGGCGGCTCGGCGGCCGCCGGACCTGGCGCCGCCTCGACCGCCGACCCGTCCGGCGCCGGCGTCAACTCGCCCGCCGGCGGGAGGGGCGCGGGGTCCGGCGCGGGCGGAGGATCAAGATGCGGCGGCTCGTCGGACATGGTGAATGGGTTTCCGGGCGGGCAATTTCGGCGGGGACGCCACTCACGCCGGCCAGGGATTGTAGCCCAGCCGCTCCGCCAGGGCCACGCACTCCGCCGCCGGCCGCACGCCGTCGGTGCAACTCGGGTGCCGGAGGGACGAAGCCGCCGCCGCCACGCCCAGGCGCAGGCACTCCGTCATCGGCCGGCCGTCGTGCAGGCCAAGGAGCACGCCTGCCGCCAGGGCGTCGCCAGCCCCGGCCGTGCCCGCGATGTCCCCCGGCGGGACCCGCACGCTCGGCTGCCACAGCTCCTCGCCGGACACGCCGCACGCGTACACCGCCTCGGGAAAATGGACGATCACCCACGACTGCACGCCGCGCCGGAGAAACTCGCGGGCCGCCGCGACCACGGCGGCCGGCTCGATCCGGCCCGCCGGCCGCAACGGGAGGCCCGCAATCCGCTCCGCCTCGAAGTCGTTGGCGAACATGATGTCGACGTGCGGCAGCACCGGGGTGACGATCGTCTGGAACCGCTGGCTCTCCTCGCTGACGCAATCGACCGAGGTGACCAGGCCGGCGGCCCGCGCCCGCCGCAGCACCTCACAGGCCGCCGGCCGGCCGTCGACCAGTTGGTCCAGCCGGTCCAGCAACAGCAGGTAACCCAGGTGGAAGATCCGCGCCGGGGTCGTCGCAAAATCGAAATGCTCCGGCCCGAGAAGCGCGTTGGCGCCGCGCTGGTGAAAAAAGGTCCGCCGGCCGGTGCCGCCGACGGTCATGACATCCGTGTAGCTGGTGGGCGCGTCGGCCGTCACCCGCAGGCGGGAGGAATCGATGCCGTGCGTTTCGCAGGCGCGAACCAGCCGGCGCCCGTCGGCATCGTCCCCCACCAGGCCGACGCCCGCCAGCGGGAAGCCCGCGCCGAGACGGGCCAGGTCCACGAGGATGTTGAAGGGTGAACCACCCCCGCCGGACGATTCGCAGAGGATCGAGGCCAGCGCGTCCTGCGCCGGCCAAGCGTCGACCACCTTGACGTGGTCGATGATCCAGTTGCCGCCCGCGATGATCCCGCGCCGCATGGCTCAGCCGAGAGTCACGACACGCCGCTCCCGGTGGGAGGTGAGCGCGGCCGACCACAACTCATGGGACGCGACCGCCTCGTCGGGAGTCGCGCACCCGAAATGCCCGCCGAGCAGGCCGGCCCGTTCCAGCAGGAACGCCGCCCACATCTGCTGGAGGATGTCCGGGAAGCCCGGCTCGAAAATGCCTCCGGTGATGGTCGGGATCGGCGTGCCAAAACCGAGGTCCGTCTTCTCCCACCACTGGTCGCGGTCGCGGCGAAACTGCCAGAACGTTTTCGGCTCCTTGGTCGAGTAACGCACGCCGCGTTCGGTGCCGAGCACCTCGAACTGCCAGGTGTTGGCCTCGCCGGGCGCGAGCCGTTTCATCTCGAGCGTCAACGGCACCTCCTCGCCCGCGACCGTCGCGACGCAATTCAGGCTGGCGTTGTCCCAGGTGTCGCACGCCGCCCGGCCGCCGCGGCCGTCGGGTCGCTCCGGGTAGATCTTCTGGAGGCGGGCGTAAACGGTGCGCGGACGCCAGCCGAGGCGCAGCGGAACGTGCGCCGCGTGCAGGCCGAGGTCGTTCATCACGCCGGCCTCGCCGCAAAACTGGTTCTGGCGTTTCCAGTTGATGGGCTTGGCGGGATCGAGATCGCTCGAGTGCAGGAACGCGCAGCGCGCCTCAAGCACCCGGCCAAGCTGGCCCGATTGCGCCACGGCCATTGCGCGCTGCACCCCGGGCAGGAACGGAAACTCGGAGGACACGCGCACGAAGCGGCCGGTCCTCGCCGCCTCGTCGCGAACGCGCCGCGCCGCCGCCAGGTCCACGCCAAAGGGTTTCTCGGCCAGCAGGTCCTTGCCGGCGCGGAGCACGTCCAGGTAGATCCCCTCGTGCAGGTGGTGCGGCACCGCGGCGTACACGACATCAATGTCGTCTCGCGCCAGCAGCACGCGGTGGTCGGTGTCGAAATGCCGCACGCCGGGCACCTGGCGGAACCAGTCGAGGGCGGGGGCGTGGACGTCACAGACCGCGATGAGTTCCGGCCGGACCGGGCAATCCCGCAGCGCAAACCACCGCCCGAAGGCGCTGGCGGCCTCGCGGCCCATGAGGCCGGCGCCGACGACGGCAACGTGAACGGGATTGGCAGGGGTCGGACTCATCCGGAACGGGGACCAGGGTTGCGGTTTCAGCGCGGGAAAGTGCCCACGGGAAGGTATGTTCGGCGAGGTTGGACGGCCGGGGAATGGATGCAACAGCCTTGTCGCCGCACGCCATGGGAGGGTGGAGCGCGGCCTCCGGACGCGTTTGTTGCGAAGCGCGTCCAGAGGCCGCGCGCCACCCTAGTCGGTCACCCGCCGCGCACCAACCGACGGCGGCGGATCACGAAGCCCACCAGGCCGAGGCCCGCCGCGAAAAGCGCGTAGGTCGAAGGTTCCGGCACCGGCGAGAAATCCAGTTGGATCTGGTTGCCGGACTGCACCACGTAGAACGCACCCGTCCCGAGGCTGTTGGCGAACCCCGACGTATCGATCGTGAATTCGTTGGCGTTGAAGCCCGTGATCCCGCCCGACGACGAGAAGATCGTCCAGACATAGCCCGACGACGAGGAGAAATCCGCGACGTTGCCCGGTGCGCCGGTGCCGTCGAGCGACTGCACGGAGATCGTGAAACGCGAGGTGGGAATGGCGGTGATGTTCAGCGTTCCGCCGGTGAGATTGACGAGGTCGTAGCCGACCCCGGCCACTCCACCCGCCTGCTGGACCTGGAAGGTGAGCGTGCCGCCGCTCGCCAGCGTGAGGCCGTTCGAAAAGGTCAGCGTGCCCGGCGAATTTCCCGGGGACAGAAACACCCCGAAGCCCGCCGCGACCGGCGTCGCGATCGTGCCGTTGCCGGCCAGCGTGCCGCCGTTGGTGAGATTCAAGGCATTGCTCAGGGTCACGCCATTCGCAACATTGAGCGTGGCCGAGGAGGAGACGAAGGTCACCGATCCCGTGCCGAGCGCGCCGTTCGACCCCGCCACGAGGGTGCCGCCGAGGATCGTGGTGCCGCCCGTGTAGGTGTTGGCGCCATTCAGGACGTTGTAGCCGGAGCCGGCATTGACCGAGGTCGCACCGGCGATGACCACGGGCGTGCCGCCGGCCGTGCCGTCCTTGGTGAAATAATAGGGATTGGTGACGGTATTGGTGGTTTCAAAATCGAGCGTCCCCATGCCGCTGAGCGTCGTGACCGTCGCCGCGTTGACGAATCCGCCCGGACCGCCGTCGTTGCCGATCAACAGGTCTCCCGACGAACCCGCCCCGTAGCCGAGGTAGACCGTGCCGTTGCCACCGGCGACAGTAAGCGAGCCGCCGTTGCTGAGGAGCAACTCGGAGACGCCCTGGTATCCCACGTAAACGGCGTTGGAGAGGTTCCAAGTGCTGCCGGCGCCGTCGATGTACGCCTGGCCGGTGATGCCGGCCACCGTCCCGAGGTAGCCGTTGGCGCTGGTGACCACTGCGCCGTTGGTCACGTCGAGGTAACCCGTGCCGGAACCGCCGACGACCAGGTCGCCGGAATTCGTCCAGACGCTGCCCGCGCCGTCGACCGTCACAAAACCGGACCCGCCGGGATTGTTGCCGATCGCGCCGGTGACATTGTTGGCGTGGGCCCCGTTCGTGAGGCTGAGACTGCCGTTGCCGGCGGCGCCGACGTAGAGGTTGCCGGAATTGTTGAGCGCGCTGCCCACTCCGTCGACGGTCACAGTTCCAAATCCACCCGTGTTGTTGCCGATCGAAGTATTGGCGCTGGTCACCACGGCGCCGCCGGAGATGAACACGGAGCCGTTGCCCACCTCTCCCACGTAGAGGTAGCCCTGGTTCGTCCAGGTCGTGCCCGCCCCGTCCACATAGACGGCTCCGTAGGTGGTCGGCCCGCTCAGGCCGACCCGGCCCACGTTGTCCGTGACCGTCGCGCCGCCGGCCAGCCCGAGCGTGCTGGTGCTCCCACCCGTGACACCGACCAACAGGTTCGCACCGGGATGGCTGATCGAACCGGTCACCGCCACGTCGGCGCCGTTGTCGATCGTGGTGCCCCCACTGTAGGTGTTCGCGCCGGCGAGGACAAAGGCGCCCGCGTTGTTCAATGTCAGGGCACCGGCACCGCTGATGGCGCCGTTGAGATTCAGAACCGTGCCTGAGGCGACATCGAAGGTGTGGTTGCCAGACGTCAGCGAAAGCCCGACCGTGTTGTCAAAGTTGACGTTGTTGCCGGCCTGGACGATCAGGTTGCCGCCCAACGTGATGACGGGCGTCGCGCCGGTGCCGCTGACGGTGTAAGTGGGCCGGCCGATGGTGCCCGAAAGGAAGTCGAGGGTGGCGTATGCCGACGTGGCAAAAAGGAGGTTCGTCTGCGTGCCGGTGAGATCGCCGAACTGGAGGGTCTCGGTGCCATTGCCCGTCGGGGCGCCAGGACCGGCGGCCGGCCAATTGGTCGGATCGGACACGCTGCCATTCACCACGCTGCTTCCAGTCCACACGAACTGTGCCTGCAGACTGGCGCCTGCGGCGAACAGTCCGGCGGCAAGAAGGAGGGTCAGTCTGAACTTCATGGAAGAAATTCGCCCGGTTAACAGCCGACGGCTTTGGGGAAGCCGCGGTGGGTACCGGGGTGGCGGTGGCTTCGAATCAATCGGGCTCGTCCCGCCGCCTCAAGCCGGAAGCGCCGGAAGCGCCTGTCATTCAGCATTCGGGTTCCGTCCAGGCCCTTTTTGATACCTTTTTTACCACCAACCACCCCGCCTCAAACCTGGTCGCCCGGTCCATTGCTTCCCCACGTCAGCTTAACGGGAGTGTTTCCACGCGAAGATCCGAGGGAAACAAGGAGCCGGTCTTCTTCGCTGCTTCCTGAAAAAAGGATTGGCCGCAAAGAGGCCCAGAACGAATCTCGATCGCGGTTTCACAGGAAGCCGCCGAGAGCGCGGAGGAATGCTGCTCGAGGAGGAATTCTCTGATTCCTCGGTTGCCTCCTGTAGAAATCCATCCGCCCGGTTTTCTTCGCTCCTTCGCTCCTTTGTGTGAACCAGGATTGTCCGGATTGCGGACAGACCCCGCCCGCGCACGCCTCGCCCCGCAAATTGCCGCTCCTCACCGGTCCTTCAAATCCTGATGACGAATTGGTTCCACCACCCGGTGGAATCCGCGGGAATCCTCCAAGCCGTCCTGCGCCTTCTGCAGCGCCATAATCAAGACGAGAATGCCCACCAACTGGATGAGCGCCAGAAAGTCGACGAGGAGAATTTGCATGGGTACACCCTAGCGCACTCGGCCGACCTTCGATGCGCACGGTTTGCCAACTCCACCGCAGGATTTGCCTCGATATTAGGGTGTTCCCCCTGCTTTGCGTTTCGCCGCTCCGATTCCGCGGCCTTTCCCGAAAGCCGGTTTGGAATGACTGCGGGGATGGCCATTCGCTGAAAATCCCGCACCCGGCGACCGAACAGCCTCCAAATCGAATGTCCGACCTGCAACCCACCCCTAAAAGGTGGGTCAACCTCAGCTGTGATATCTACCATGAATAAACAACTGCTCAGAATTGTCTTCGTTGTGCTCGGAGTGTCCGCGGCGGCCCGGCTGCCCGCTCAAACAGTTCAGTTCTACGGCGTCGACAAGCGGGTGAACTACCTGCAGACGTCCGCCGCCACGCCGGTTGTGAGCCCGGTCATGGGCGATCCGGATGGCAAGGCCTACCACCTCGATATCTCGATCAACGGCAGCAGCCTGAATCTCCTGTCCGCCGCCAGCGTGACCATTCCGGGCAACACCGTGTACAACATGGCGCCGTCCACCCCGGGTGATTTCACCGACTACGGCTGGGGCAACACGGGCACCGTGCACAGCTTCACGACAAAATCCGCCATGGACACGGCGTTCCCCAACGGCACCTACACCATCACCATGTCGGCGACGGCCGTGCCGCTCGTCCTGGGCCCGAACGACACGTATCCCGCGGAGATTCCCACGGTCACCGGCGGCACGTGGGACGGCAGCGGCCATTACCTGGTCAACGCCGCGACCGGCGCGACCATCAACTTCAATACCTTTTCCAACTACACCGGCACCGGCTACATCCAGGGCACGGCCTATTCCATCGGCACCAATTCAACCATTTCCCAACTGGTGACCCAAACGAACATCAACGTCACCGGAGCGGTCACCGACCCGCTGGCGACGTCGTTCACGATTAATCCCAACGTGATGTTGCCGGGCCGCACCTACTATGCCGAGTTGACCTTCGGCCGGCTCACCGGCGGCGACGTGGCGGCCGTTCCGGGCGCCTTGGGCCATGCGGACTTCGAGTACCTGACCGGATTCCTGATCAAGACTCTCGGCGGCTTCGCGGACCTGAACGGAGACGGATCAACCGATCTCATCCTGTCCAACACTTCGACCGGCGAGCGCTATTTCTGGCTGATGAACGGCACCGCCTTCAGCTCGGGGTTCTCGCTCGGGATCGTCCCCACGCAATGGCAGATTGGCGGCGCCGGTGACTTCAACGGTGACGGCAAAACGGACCTCGTCTGGTCCAACACCTCGACTGGCGAGCGCTATATCTGGCTCATGAATGGCACCACCTACAGCTCCAGCGTCTTCCTCGGCACCGTTCCCATCCAATGGCAGATCGCCAGCGCCGGTGACTTCAACGGCGACGGCAAGCCCGACCTGGTCTGGACCAACACCTCGACCGGCGAGCGCTACATCTGGCTCATGAACGGCACCACCTTCAGCTCCAGCGTCTCCCTGGGCACCGTTCCCACCCAGTGGCAGATCGCCGCCACGGGCGATTTCAACGGCGACGGCAACACCGACCTGGTCTGGACCAACACCTCGACCGGCGAGCGCTACATCTGGCTCATGAACGGCACCACCTTC
>Ga0265327_10001769_pt1 | contig 25521 bp, 13 predicted proteins | sample 41621metaG_FD_202089 | JGI IMG/M metagenome (GOLD analysis project Ga0265327, IMG submission 202089) | Rhizosphere microbial communities from Carex aquatilis grown in University of Washington, Seatle, WA, United States - 4-16-21 metaG | ecosystem: Host-associated > Plants > Roots > Rhizosphere...
GATCCATGGTTCCGGGCCGAATCGCTCGAAAGATCGCTTCCGCCGGTCGTTCATCTGCCACTACGTGCCCCGCTCGACCCGGAGTGTTAGCAAGTTCTACCTGCCCTTGCTCACCCCTGCCGGGGAGGACCTGATGATCGAGGCCAGCGAAGGCGGAGGCCCATGCGGCCAGGATCAGGCCAATGGCCTCCTCTGGGAGGGCGGATCACATTGATGTCCGACATGCCCTCTGCGCGCCTCAAACATTTCGCCAGTCTGTGGACATTGATGCACTATCCAAACGGAAGTGAATACGGTGAATGGAGCCTCGACCGGAAACTTGAAGCAATCAAAGCCGCGGGATTCGATGGCTTCCAGTGGTTCGCCCAATCCGAGTTTGCGGATTCAAACGAGCGGTATGGTTTGGCATTCCTCGGCGGGTGCGACGCCGATTCTTCAAATTGCCGTGAGCGGCTTGAAGAGTTCGCCCCTCTTAGGCCGGAACGCGTCAATATCCAGTTAGGTGACCACGCGATGGAACCCAAGGAGGCCGCGGAGCTGTGGATACGGATGGATGAGATGGCGGAGGATCTTGGTCTGGTCCTCGATCTTGAAACCCACCGGGGCACATGCACCGAGACGCCGGAGAAAACCTGGCGAATCGCCGAAATTTACGAGCAGAAGAAATCGAAGCCCATCCGGCTGACCTTCGACTTTTCGCATTTCGCCACAGTCAAACATCTGCTGCCTCCCTATGCTGATCGCTTGTTGGACAGGCCTGACCTGTTGAGGGCCTGCCGACAGATCCACCTGCGTCCGTTCAATGGGCATCATTGTGAAATCCCCGCAACCGGGCACGCAGGGGCAGGAGAGTGGGCGCGACATTGGTTCGATTTTGTCGAGGCCGCGTTGGGCTGCTGGCTTCAGGATGGTTCCAATTGCGGCGAAACCCTTTGGGCCTGCCCTGAATTCGGCGCGATGACTTCCGGCTATTGGCTGCCTTCTTTTCCAGATCCCTGGGAAGACGCCATTTTTGTCAAACAGGAAACGAACCGCCGGTGGAAGAGCTTGGCTTCTTGAAGTTCGGTCTTAACCCAGGTATCCGAGCATTCCATGATTCTTCCACCCGCAAACTCTACTTCGGCCGATGCTGAAATCGACACTCCGTTCAACTACGGTTTCATCTGGCGCATTTCGCTGGTCGCCGCGATGGGCGGGCTGCTCTTCGGCTATGATTGGGTGGTGATCGGCGGGGCGAAGCCGTTTTTCGAGAAATACTTCGAGCTGACGAGTTCGGCCATAGTGGGCTGGGCCAACAGTTGTGCGCTGATCGGTTGCTTGCTTGGGTCCCTCGTTTCCGGAGGGCTCAGCGATAAGTTCGGACGGAAGAAACTGTTGATTCTGTCGGCTCTGCTATTTGCCGTTTCATCGGTATTTACGGGCTGGTCATTCAATTTCAACGCATTCGTCTTCTGGAGGATCATCGGGGGCACGGCCATCGGCATGGCCTCGAACCTTTCTCCGATGTATATTGCCGAGATCGCGCCTGCCAAAATGCGCGGCCAATTGGTGGCGATCAACCAACTGACGATCGTGATCGGGATCCTGATCGCGCAGGTGGTCAACATGCTGATCGCGGAGCGGGTGGACGATACCGCGACGGCCGAGGCGATCCGTCTGTCCTGGAACGGCCAACTCGGCTGGAGATGGATGTTTACCGTGGTCGCCATTCCATCGGTGGTCTTTTTCGTGGGAGCTGTCTGCATTCCCGAGAGCCCGCGATGGCTGGTCAAGAACGGCATGGTTGACAAGGCCCGAAAGATTCTCGCCCGGATTGGTGGCGACGATTACGCGGAACGAGAAGTTCAGGGCGTGGCCTCGACCCTTGGTCAAGAGGAGGTGCAGAAGGTCCGGTTCCGGGAATTGCTGGAGCCGAAGATGCTCCGGATCCTTCTCATCGGCTGCACACTGGCCGTGCTTCAGCAATGGAGCGGCATCAACGTGATCTTCAATTACGCCGAGGAGATCTTCCGGGCCGCCGGCTACGGGGTCAGCTCCATTCTTTTCAACATCGTCATCACCGGGGTTGTGATGCTGGTGTTCACCCTCATCGCAATCAAGACGGTTGACCGGTTCGGGCGGCGCATCCTGATGGCCGTCGGTTGCGCCGGCATCGCCATCTTCCACTTTTTCATCGGCTTCGCCTACTATTTCCATCTGACCGGACTCGGGGTGGTTATCCCCGTTCTGGCCACGATCGCTTGCTACTCCTTTTCACTGGCTCCTATTACTTGGGTGCTGATTTCCGAAATCTTTCCCAATCGTATCCGGGGAGCGGCGGTTTCCGTGGCGGTGTCTGCCCTGTGGATAGCCTGCTTCATCCTCACCTACACGTTCCCGGTGATGAATGATGCTCTCGGGCCAGCCATGACTTTCTGGCTTTACTCGGCGATCTGTGCAGCCGGGTTCGTATTCATCGTGGCTTTCGTGCCTGAAACCAAAGGCAAGAGCCTGGAACAAATCGAAAGCGAATTGGTCGATTGACGACCATTGCACTGACTCACTGCCTCAAGACGTTCTATGACTGCTCCTTTGACAATACGTCCGATCCGGACCGGCCTTCTTTCAGTTTTCGGTTTTCTCTTGTTGCAGCAGGCTGGTCACTCAGCCGGGCCGGTGACGGTTGAAAAAGGAGTCCTCAGCCCCGACCGTGACCTTGTTCTCTCAAGCCCGGGCCAAAATCTAAAAGTGTCCGTTGGTGTGACGGCTGCCGGACGCCTGAGCTACACGGTTTCCGAAAATGGCGTTCAGGTTCTCGCCCCATCCTCCCTCGGTCTAACCGTGGATGGAGTGGACCTGGGGCAGGGGGCAAGGATCACGGGCCTGCCCGTCACCCGGGCGATCAACGAGACGTATCCGATCAATGGAAGCCACACGACCGCCCGCAACCACGGCGTTGAAGCCGATTTCCCTATCGAGACGGCCGGGAAGAAATTCGGACTGATCATTCGTGCCTACGACGACGGCGTGGCCGTCCGCTATGTTCTGCCCGATGGCTCCAAGCGGATCGATTCCGAATCGACCTCATGGAATTTGCCGGAAAAGACCACCAAGGTCGCTTGGATCCGGGGTGATTATGAAGCGGAAAGTCACGCGACGCCTCTAGAGAAGGTTCCGGAAGGCGTCCAGTTGATGGCCCCGCTTTCCGCCGAAGTGCCCGGCCACGTGCTGGTGATGTCGGAGGCCGACTGCGAGAATTTTCCGGATATGACCATGGTTCGGAAGGGCTGCGTACTGAGTTCCTATTTCGGACCCAATCCCAAGGGCTGGGAGATCGCACGCCGCAAGGACGAGACCAATCCTCACATTCCGGACGGCTCCTACCTCGGAAAGCCGGCATCCCCCTGGCGCTACACGGTGGTCGGAAAGAACTACAACGAGGCGATCAATTCCGATCTCATCACCAACCTGTGCCCGCCACCGCGCATGGACTTTTCGTGGGTCAAACCGGGCCGGAGCCTGTGGGCCTGGTGGAGTGTCGACACGCCGCCTTATGCCGAACTGCCGAAATGGTATGACGCCGCCGCGGAAATCGGTTGGGACTATTTCCTCGTCGATTGGGGTTGGGACACCTGGAAGTTGCCGGGAAAGGATGCCTTCGCCTGCATGAAGGATCTCGCCGACTATGGGAATGCGAAAGGGATCAAGACCATCGCCTGGGTGCATTCCAACAAGATCCAGGACGCGAAAGGGCGCCGGGCCTATCTTGAGAAGATCAAGGCCTGTGGTCTCTCGGGGATCAAGATCGACTTCCAATCGGCGGCGACGGCGGACTACATGCAGTGGTACCTGGGCGCGATGCAGGATTGCGCGGAGCTCGGCCTCCTCGTGAATTTCCATGGAAGTGTGAAGCCCACCGGCCTCCAGCGGACCTACCCCAATGACATCACCCGCGAGGCGGTCCGCGGCAATGAGTGGCACATGACCAAATACGGTCGCGTGGCGTCGTCATTCCAGGACGTCACCATGCCGTTCACCCGTCCGCTTTGTGGTTCGGCCGACATGACGCCGGTGATGCTCAATCCGCACGAACTCAAAACGGCGAAATTCACCTGGCCGCACGAGATGGCGCAGGCGGTGGTTTTCCAATCGTCCGTCACCCACTTTGCCGACCACTACAAATTCATCATTGGCAGTCCGATGGAGGATTTCCTGAAGGAGATGCCGGTCACCTGGGACGAAACCATCGTTCTGCCCGCGACCGAGATGGGCGAAGTGGTCGCCTATGCCCGCCGCAAGGGGGACACATGGTGGATCGGCGTGATGAACGGAGGCACCGACCGCGAGATCACCCTCAAGCTGGACTTCCTGAAGAAACCCACCCACGGCTCGTTCCTCTATGACGTTGCCGACCAGCAGGCTGCGGTTGACCGTCGCGAGCAGGAGGTGAAGCCCGGCGATGCGATTACGCTGAAGCTACGTCCCGAAGGCGGCTTCACCGCCCGTTTGGGACCTTCGCAGGCACGAGGCCCCATTCACCCGGGACAAAGTAATGGCGCGAAGGTTGGGGTTCCAAGCCAAGGAGGTAATGATCCATGAATGTACGCAGCTTTATTACTCCGGTCATTTTCGGATTGCTGGCCCAGTTCGCCGGTGCCGCCGGACTTGCTGTCACGACCGTTCATGTGGATGCCTCTGCGCCGACACCCGGCAACGGCTCGGCCGCAAATCCCTTCTCTTCGCCGGGCGGAGCGCTCAAAGCTCTGGCCAACCGCACCCCCGCTCAACGTGAACACCCGTTGATCGTCATGGTGCACAAGGGCACCTATGTGTTGACGGAATCACTCGCGGTGACCGCTGCGTCGGCAGGCTCGGCCAAAGCTCCCGTCCTCTGGAAAGCTGCCGGCGATGGCGAGGTTGTTTTCACCGGCGGCATCCGCATTCCGGAATCCGCGCTGCGCTCCGTGAACGATCCCGAGACTCTTGCCCGCCTCCCGGCCGAGCGGGACGCTTCCCTGGGGCTCTTTGAAATTCGTCTTGCGGACATCGGCGTGAAGGAATTCCCGGAACTGGAATCCCGAGGCATGCGCTACATGTACGAAACCTCCTGGCCTGAGTTGTTCCAGGGCGGAAAACCGTTGCCTCTCTCCGGCTGGCCCAATGGCGAAGGCTATGCCAAGGGCTTCAAGCCCACGAAAATCATCTCATCCGGAACCACCGCGAAGGTGACCTCGGGTGGCGCTTCGTCCACCGAGAACAAGGATCAGGGCACCCCAATGGTCTTCGCTTTCGACAACGAACGCACGCTCCGTTGGAAGAAGGCGATCGATAATTATCACGCCTCCGTTTGGTTCGGCGGCCACTGGTACTGGGACTGGGCGGACGACTTCCTGCCTGCGGCCGGCATTTCCGATGACAAGGCCATCACCATGGCCAAGCGTCATCACTACGGAATGGGTCCGCACATCAACCTGCACGTTTACAACCTCGCCGAGGAGATGGACCAAGCCGGCGAATACGCTCTTGAGCCAGCACAGAAGCGCATTCTCATTCTGTTGTCGAAAGATGCGGCCAGGTCCGGTCTGACACTCACCTGGTTGGGCTCGCCGTTACTAACCTTGGGAAAATGCTCGAATGTGCGCTTCGAAGGCATCCGTTTCATGCACGGTCGTTCCGATGGCGCGCGAGTCACCGGAGGCACCGACATCATCTTTTCCCATTGTAGCTTCTCGGAACTCGGCCGGAATGGCGTTGGGGTCGAAGGCGAACGCGTCGCCATCGAAGATTGCGATTTCAACCGGATCGGGGCGACTGGAGCGAGTCTGGAGGGCGGCGACCGCAAGACGCTGAATCCCGGCGGCAATCGCGTCACCCACTGCGAGTTCCACGACTTCGGCCGTCTCAAGCGCACCTATGCCCCCGGCGTCAGTCTGGGTGGCGTCGGTAATACGGTGGAAAACAGCCTGCTCGAAGGCTCTCCCCACGCCGCTATCCTCTTCGGCGGGAACGAGCACAACATCCGCAACAACGAGATCCGGGATGTGCTCACGGAGACGGGCGACTGCGGGGCCATCTACGGTGGCCGCGACTGGACCGCCTTCGGCACGGTCATTTCCGGAAACTGGCTGCACGACCTCAAGGGAGCGCCGGGACGCTGGCCCTCCGGCATTTACCTTGATGACGCGATCTCCGGCATCACCGTCAAAGGCAACCTCGTCGAAAGCCTTCCTCAGGGGCTTGGCGTTCTCGTCGGTGGTGGACGCTACAATGTCATTGAGGACAACATATTCTCCAACTGCAAGGATGGCATGTTCCTGGACAGCCGCGGAATCCGTTGGATGGGCCTGGACATCGTCAAGAAGCGGCTCGCCGAGATGCCCGTCACCAAAGAACCGTGGGCATCACGCTATCCCATGCTCAAGGACACGCTGAAAGATTCCCCGGGAAAGCCTATAGGCACACGGATCACCGGCAATGCGGTCGTCGACTGCAAGGCAGTCTGGAAAGCGAAGGACACCGGGGGCGATGCCGCTGTCGTCGCTCCGAACTGGGAAAATGACAAGGGCACCAAGCTGTCGGAACAAGACGGCAGGGTAACCGTAGCCGGTACTCCAATCGTTTTCAACAAGCCGTCTGTCGGCGTGCGGAAGTAAGCACCCTACCGGAAATCTCCCATGCCCTACACCATCGGTCTCGATTACGGTACGAACTCGGCCCGAGCCCTCGTTGTCGATTGCTCCGACGGCCGGGAGATCGGCACCGCCGTGGTCGATTATCCTTCCGGCAACCAAGGGGTGATTCTCAATTCAGCGGATCACCATCTTGCCCGGCAGAATCCGGCGGACTATCTCTACGTTCTCGAAAAAGCGACGCAGCTCGCTCTCGAAACGGCCGCCTCCACCGAACCCACCTTTTCTGCCGAACAGGTCATCGGGATCGGCATGGACGGCACCGGATCCAGTCCACTGCCAGTGGATCGCCATAACGCTCCCCTGGCATACGATCCGCGGTTTTCGGATAATCCCAATGCCCAGTGCTGGCTTTGGAAAGACCATACCAGCATTCCCGAGGCAGCCGCCATCACCGCATCCGCACGGGAACTCCGCCCGCATTATCTGGCGAAGATAGGCGGTATCTATTCGTCCGAATGGTTCTGGGCGAAAATCTGGCACTGCCTCAAGGTGGACGCCGCCGTCTTTGAAGCCGCCTGGTCCTGGGTCGAACTCGCCGACTACATCCCCTCGGTTCTCGCGGGCGTCACCGATCCTCTGAAAATCCGACGCGGCGTTTGCATGGCAGGGCATAAGGCGATGTATGCGGACGACTGGGGCGGACTGCCCGACAAGGAGTTCCTTACCGCACTTGACCCCAAGTTGGCCCCACTTCGCGACCGCCTCTATGCGGAGGCTCATGATGCCTCCGCGATCGCCGGCCACCTTTGTCCGGACTGGGCGGATAAACTCGGTCTTCCTCCGGGCATTCCCATCGCTATCGGCGAAATGGACGTGCATTACGGAGCCATCGGCTGCGGCGTGGAGGAAGGAACCCTGGTCAAGGTAATCGGCACCTCCACCTGCGATTGCGCCGTGGTTCGGGCGGACAAGCCCATCGCGGATATCCCCGGTATCTGCGGCATCGTCAAAGGAGCGATCCTTCCCGGCTATTTCGGTGTCGAAGCGGGACAATCCGCCGTGGGAGACATTTTCAAATGGTTCGTGGAAGGGGTGCTGGAAGATTCGTCGCTCCATGCCACCCTGACCACGGAGGCTTCCGCCCTGAAACCCGGCCAGTCCGGTCTGCTCGCGCTCGATTGGAACAATGGCAATCGCACCATTCTCGTGGATCAGCGTCTTACGGGATTGATGCTCGGCCAGACCCTCTACACCAACCGGGCGGAACTCTACCGCGCCCTCATCGAGGCGACCGCTTTCGGTGCGAGTACGATCATCGACCGCCTCCGCGAGTATGGCGTGCCCGTCGGGCGCGTCGTTTGCTCTGGTGGCATCGCCGAGAAGAACCCCTTGCTGATGCAGATCTACGCGGACGTCACCGGCTGCGAGATGCGCTTGTCCCGTTCTTCGCAGGCGTGTGCGCTCGGATCAGCGATCGCGGCTGCCGTCGTCGCCGGCGCGCATCCGGATTTCGCCACGGCCCAAGCCGCCATGACCGGCCTCAAGGACATCGCCTATCGTCCGATCCCCGGCAACCAGGCTGTTTATCTGGAATTGTACGATCTTTATCGTAGTTTACACGATGCTTTCGGCGGAATCGCGGAGGCCGCAGGCCTCGGCCACGTCATGAAGGATCTTCTCGCCATCAAGGCCCGCCAATCCCTCTAGCCCCATGTCATCCATCAGCACCTTCGATCACCTTGAACTCTGGTTCGTCACCGGCTCACAGCACCTCTACGGCCCGGAGGCTCTCGCCAAGGTGGACGAGCACGCCCGCACAGTCGTGGATGCTCTGAATGCCTCCGGCGCGCTGCCGCACAAGGTGCTCTTCAAGCCGGTCCTCAAATCCTCGGGCGAGGTCACGGAGTTCGCGATCAAGGCCAACTCCGCCGCCAACTGCATCGGCATCATCGCCTGGATGCACACGTTTTCCCCTGCGAAGATGTGGATCGAAGGCCTGCAAATCCTTCGCAAGCCTCTCGCCGATCTTCACACTCAGTTTAACCGGGACATCCCCTGGGAAACGATCGACATGGATTTCATGAACCTGAACCAGACCGCCCATGGCGGCCGTGAGTTCGGGCACATCGGGGCACGTCTGCGCCTGCCTCGCAAGGCGGTGGTCGGTCACTGGCAGGATCCCGAAGTTCACGAACGCCTCGCCGCCTGGGCACGAGCCGCCCGTGGCTGGTATGCCTCCCGTCAGTTGAAGCTCGCCCGCATCGGCGACAACATGCGCCACGTGGCCGTCACCGAGGGTGACAAGGTCTCCGCCCAAATACGGTTCGGCTGGGAGGTCAACACCTTCGGGATCGGTGATCTCGTCTCAAAAATCGCCGCGGTTTCCGAAAGCCGCGTGGACGAGCTCTGCGCACTCTACGAAGAGAAATACCAAGTGGCCTCCGAACTGAAACGCGGCGCTTCACGCCACCAGTCCCTGCGAGACTCCGCCGCCATCGAGATTGGCCTGCGGGATCTGTTGGAGGAAGGGGGATTCACCGCCTTCACTACCACCTTCGAGGATCTCCACGGGATGAAGCAACTGCCTGGATTGGCCGTGCAACGTCTGATGGAGGACGGTTACGGCTTCGCTGGGGAAGGGGACTGGAAGACGTCCGCGTTGGTCCGGGTTATGAAAGTGATGGCTGACGGCCTGTCCGGCGGCACGTCCTTCATGGAGGATTACACCTATCACCTCGATCCCGCCAATCCCATGGTCCTTGGCTCCCACATGCTGGAAATTTGCCCGTCCATCGCCGCCAGTGTGCCGAAGATCGAGATCCACCCGCTCGGCATTGGCGGCAAGGAAGATCCCTGCCGGATGGTCTTCGATTGCCCCGCAGGCGCGGCCGTTAATGCCTCGGTCATCGACCTCGGGAATCGCTTCCGCTTCCTGGTCAGCGAGGTTGACTGCGTGGCTCCCGAGCACGAATTGCCCAAGCTCCCCGTCGCTCGTGTTCTCTGGAAACCGCAGCCGGATCTCAAGGCCGCCACCGCTGCCTGGATCCATGCGGGCGGTGCCCACCACACCGTTTTATCCTACACTCTGACCAGCGAACACCTTGAGGACTTTGCCGAAATGGCGAGAATCGAACTCAGTGTCATCGATGGAGAGACCCGTCTCCGCTCCTACAAGATGGAACTTCGCCAGGCGGATCTCTATTATCACCTCGCCCAGGGCATCCAAGGCTGACCCTTCATTTCCATGCCTTTCACCGCTCTCAAGGAGGAATGCCTCGCCGCCAACCTCGACCTGCCGAAAACAGGTCTGGTCGATCTCACCTTCGGCAACGTCTCCGTCGCCGATCCCGAACGGCGCGTGTTCGTCATCAAACCCAGCGGCGTCGGCTACGGTGAACTCCGGGTTCATCAGATGGTTGTCATCGATTTCGAAGGCAATGTCGTCGAAGGAACGACGCGTCCCTCCTCCGACACTCCCACCCATCGCTATCTTTACACGCATTTCACCGGCATCCGCTGCGTGGTCCACACCCACTCGCGGAATGCCGTTGCCTTCGCCCAGGCCGGAGTGGATCTGCCGTGCCTGGGCACGACCCACTGCGACTATTTCAACGGCCCCGTCCCCGTGACCCGCGCCATGACCCCGGAAGAGACCAGCGGCGACTACGAATGGGAAACCGGAAAAGTCATCGTCGAACGCTTTCAGAGCCTCAAACCGTTGGAGGTGCCCGCTGTTCTCGTCCGCAACCACGGTCCCTTTGCATGGGGGCCGTCAGCCGCAAAGGCAGTTGAGACTGCGCTGGCCCTGGAGGCGATCGCGGATATGGCTCTGAAGACCCTCTCGATCAACGCTTCTGCCTTAGCAGCGCCCACCCATCTATTGGAAAAACACTTTTCCCGTAAACACGGTGCGGGTGCTTATTACGGGCAGACCACTTAAGGGCAGGGATGGTGAAAAAAGGCCGCCGTTTTTGACCGGGATCATTTACGGTGAACTTTACCTGTTCCTCGTTGAACGGACCAAGCTGTTTGCCGTCTGCAATCGCTCATCTGCGCGGCGATGAACTTTTTGGCAAGGATACTCCCGCCATTCTTATTCGCAAACGCTCCGGACGCCTCCTGCCAGGCTAGCGCATGGGCCTGGCAGGCCATCTGGGAATTCGGTGAACAATTGGGTAACCCCTTGCGCTGTCGTTGCAAAGGAGCTGACCTTGCATCTCAATAGGAATATACGCCGGCCTCTTGCAGCTAGCGACTCTTATTGCCTGCAGCTTTTCCACCAAGAGAACGTGAACATGGCCGCGGATTTGAGCCAAGCCGTCCAGCATCTCGTGATATCAACAGTTATACTGGATGTGCTCGCCTTTAAAGTTCAAGGCATGCATGTGGTCCACGCCGTCAGGCCTCAGGGTCAGCGCCCGTATAACCCACGTTTCTGCATCTCGCGCCGTGATCCCATGTCCACGTTATTTCGGTTTGCGTAGCTGGACCTTCCCGATCCGTTGCATACCGGGCATGTCACCGGGCCATCGCCCGTTCCACCGCACATTGGACACGTCACCATGCCACGTTAGCGCTGAAGAGGATGAGGCGTCGCCCGAAGATCGTCCGCGCTTGTTTCGCCCAAGCCGGGCTCTGGCCGTGATTGCGTCACTTTATTTTACGAGGGATAATAGCAAACCAAGCTGGAGGTTCGCATATCCCGTCGATTCCGGCTTCCGCTACGTTGGCGGAAAAGCAATACCGATTTAACGACGATTCGGATCCAACCCTTATCCATCTTGCTCGAACGAATCTTCTCCCACCGAGCTTCGAGGCCACGATATTTTAAAGCGACCTCTTGCCGGATGAATGGTTGTCGCCAGGAGAGCTTGGGATTCGCACCGCCAATTCCTGTCTTTAGTTGGCAGGCTCTTCCAGCAACTTCCGGATGTCAGGGACCACCGCATTGGCCCAGATTCTGTAGCCACTGGCGTTGGGGTGGAGAGCGTCGGGCATCAAGGTATCAGGTAATGTGCCGTCGGGGTTTAGGAACTTCCCGCCGATATCGAGATAATGCACGCGGCCTTTGGCTGATCCGTTCAGCTTGCTGAGGATCTGGTTTACTTTTTCGTTGTTCAGGCGTTTGGGGTCACTTGGTGACCCACCGCACGGAAGGATACCGAGAAGCACAATCCTGGCGTTGGGAAAGCGGGACACCAGGCGACCCACGATGGCCGTAACGCCTGCGGCGATGTCTGCGGGAGGATCCATCCGTACCCGGGTGTTGTTGGTCCCGATCATCACCATCACAACCTTGGGATGGGAGCTAGCAGAGAGCTCGCCGTGGTCGAATCGCCACAAGACATTTTCGGTGCAATCGCCCGCGTCTCCGAAATTGCCAATGACGGCTGGCGCGAGCATTTGCTTGAACAGTCCCTCATCGACGCCGCTTTCGATGGCGTGGGTGATGGAGTCCCCCACAAGCATCACATCAAAATCTCCGGTGGCCGCCAATTTGCATTTCTCGTCGAAACGACCCGGCCACCAGGGATGCCCTTCCTGCGGCGCGCGCGCCGGAGTGACGGCAACGGAGGATTTGGCTCTCATCGCCGTATCAGAAGCCTGGAGCAATGGTTCCAATGCGGCGCGCCAGATTTCGTAGCCGGCGGGCGTCGGATGAATTCCGTCATCCATCAAAGCAACTGGGATGTCACCATGCTCATCGACGAACTTCGAGGTGAGGTCGAGGAAATCTATGTTGAAGCCTTTTGCCAAGGTGGCGAGACCGACATTGACCTTTGCGGCAAGGAGACGGTTCGGATGGCTGGCCGGATTGCGGCACGGCAATATACCCATCAATGTGATCTGCGCCTGGGGTGCCTTCGTCAAGATGCGCAGCAGACAGGCCCGCACTCCTTCGACGATCTGGCTGGCATCGCCGTTGCCCCAAAGGACATTGTTGGTGCCGACCATGAGAACGACATGCTTGGGGTCAAGTCCGTCCAACTCGCCATGGTCCAGACGCCACAGTACATGCTGAGTCCAGTCAGCCCCGAAGCCCAGATTGAGGCCGGAACGATTTCGGGTGATGGCGGACCAGAAGGCATCACCCCGATGGGAGAGAAACGGCCCTGTCGGAGTCGGTATGCCACCCAAATGGTGGGTGATCGAATCTCCGATGAACACGATTTGAGGATGACTGGACTTGGCTGCCAGGACCGCATCGTGGCGGGCCATCCAGTCGTAGCCGCCGTCTGTGCGTGATGCGGGGATGGCAGCGGCACTGGGAGGAGTTGCTGGTTCGGATCGAGCCGTTCCGCTTTCTTCCTCGGCCTTACCAGATGGCATGGCCAAAATGACCAAAGCAAGAGCTGTGAGTAGATGGGATGAATAGTTGCTCATTGGGATTTCATTAGGGAGGTATGCGCCGATGTCGCGCGCCGCATCGGGTAAAATAGGAAGAGTTTCCTGGTCGACTCAAACGCCTGGGCCCCCCCCGGAGGACTTCCGTGAGGGCAGGGGAGCAATTTGTAGCAAAAAGTAGGCTCTCATGCCCTCCGGCGCTTCTACAGCCTTGCAAATGAAACCATACTCATTTAACCAAGCCGCTCATGAAGGTATCCTTCCCTTCCGGGTATGGCCAGCCGAGTCGCACTCCCCTCCCGGCTACAAAAACTCGGGCCTTTTCGGCCCATAGTTACCGAGAGAGCACTTATCGGTTCCTTTGGCATCACCATCCGGAATGGGAGATTGTATTCATCCACAATGGTCGCGGCACCCGACATATCGGCTCCTCGGTCGAACAATTCGGGCCGGGTGATCTGGTCCTGCTACCGGGTAATGTGCCACACACGTGGTTCTCCGGTAAGGAGCAAAAGGGAGGCATCCGCTGCACGGTGGTCCACTTCCTACCGCAGGTATGGGGAAAGGATTTCTGGGAATTGCCGGAAATGCTGGGCTTCCAGGAATTGTGCAAGAGGGCCCAGCGGGGCCTGCGTTTTGAAGGCCGGGCAACCGGAGAGGTCGGACGGCGGATGGAGGCTCTGGCAAGGAACGCTTCTCCATCTCTCACTTCCCTCATCTCGCTGCTCTCAATTTTTGAATTACTTCCGCAACTGACTTTTCACTCCCTTCACGCGATGGACGAAGCGAATTCGGGCTGGCAGAACCCCCGCCTCGATTCACTTTTGGAATGGATTGAACGCCGGCTCGGCAGCCCGGTTACCCAGCAGGAGGCCGCAGCCCAGTTGAAAATGACGCCCGCCGGTTTCAGCCGTTGGTTCAAGTCCCATATGGGATGCGTGTTCAATCGATATCTGAATGAGATCCGGGTGGCTCACGTGTGTGCGGAGATCGCCAGTGGACAGATGTCCATCTCCGAAGCTGCGTTTCGGGCCGGATACAACAATTTGTCCAATTTCAACCGTCGCTTTCTGGAAATCACCGGACTGACACCATTGGCCTTCCGCCTTCAGATCCAGGCCCAGCCGACCCAATCACGGCGAAACTGAATAGAGATTGTTCTCCGCTTAGCGAGTTGGCTGGGATCCGGTGCCGGAGGCGCTTGCTCCGAGAGCTCGTTTCAATTCAGGAAGAAGGATCCGCTCGTAGCCATCGGCCCGCGGATGAACGCCATCCGGCACCAGCTTGTCGAACTCATCGGAGGACTCCTGCATGAGCTTCAGCCAGTGCGGATAGTGATCGATCAGACGCAGGTTGCGCAGCTTGGCCACCTGCCGGTATCCCTCGGCGTACTCCGCCAATTTGGGTCGCTGGGTCGCGGCTGGATCGGCTCCGTGCTCGGGCTTGTCTTTCACCGGGTTCATCGTTTGCAGGATGATTTCCGCTTTTGGATTGGCCTTGAGAACGCCATCGATGATCGTATTGAGATTCTTTTTGGAGTCCTCCAGTGAAATCTTATACGGCAGATAAGCGTCGTTGGTGGTAAATTCGACGAAGACCACATCTGGCTTATGAGCGATTACGGCCGGGAGCTTGCCCAGTCCTGACAAGGCAGGATTATTCCCGGGTCCGACACTTGAGGCGGAAGCTCCAACTCCCTCGTTGAAGAAGGTTACCTGTCCGGGAAATTCCTTGTTCAGCCAGTCGCTCATCATCACGTCCGGCCAACGCCATGTCCCGCCGGTGAGGCTGGTGCCCATCGTGACGATGGTGATTTTACCATGCTCCTTAAGCCGCTGGATAAACGCAGCGGGAGCCGGCGCCCCAGCGTGGGCGGCGGGCTCTGCGGCCGCCGAAAAACCAGCGGCGGCCAGCGTGATAGCGCAGATCAATGAACCAATGGACATGTGGGTCTCGTGAGTGTGAAGTTGCATGGTTTTAGATGATGAGGCCGAAAGCAGCGAGCCCGATTTTTGATAAGGGCCCAACGGACCACCACCACGAACAGGGTGAAGAACGTCCGCAATCGCTTGCGCGGTGGGGATTGTTCACGGGCTGAAGCGATTCCACGGGAAGGCCAGTTGATCAATTTTGTATTAGCATTAGTTCAAGGCCGTGGGAGCCATTTGTCAGGGATTCGTGCATGCTCGTCATTGTCAGGAACCAACATCGGCATGCCCTCTGGCTGTTGGCCGACCTCCCCCTGAATTCAAGATCCCTCCTTAAATCATTCATGAAACCCAGCAAAGCGATCACTTCATTTGGCGCCCTAGCGGCCCTCACGACTTTCACCTTGTTCATGAGCTTCGGCCATGTTCAAGCAGCCTCCCTTGCTTGGGATGGAAATGGAAACACGGCTCCCAATCCAGCCGGCGGTACCGGGACATGGGATGTAAACACCTCTCTGAATTTCTGGGACGGCACCACCAACGTCGTGTGGCCCGCCAGCGGCACCAGCAATGATGCCGTGTTCGATACGACCGCCGGCACGGTGACGCTCGCCACCGGCGGGGTAACGGCACACAATCTCGCCTTCAATCTCACCGGCTACACCCTCACTGGAACAACGCTGACTCTGAACGGCGCGACGCCGACGATCACCACGGCAGCCGGCGTCACCGCCACGGTCAACAGCGTCGTGGCAGGTTCGGCAGGTCTTACCAAAGCGGGTGTCGGCACGCTCACCCTTGGCGGTACAAACACCTTCACCGGCGGTGCAGTTGTTAGCAGTGGGAAACTGGTGTTGAACAGTGCCAGCGCGGCCACCGCCAGCGGCACGGTCACTCTGGGCGATGCCAACACCGGTTCTGACAATGTAGAGCTGGATATGGGAACCACTGGCGGAACCTGGGCCAACCCGATCATCGTTAGCGCGAATGGCACCGGTACTGCCATCATCAAAAGCACCTATACCGTCACTCATACCTTCTTGACTGGCGGTATGACGCTCAACCGGCCCACGACCCTTTTTGTGGCCACGGGCGGGTTCATTTTCGATGCCGGTGGTGGAGTGATTACCGGCTCCGTTGGCACGCTGACCATCGATGGCACAGGAGGCAAGTTGCAATTCGACCAGGTAAATACCTTTACCGGTGACGTGGTGATTAACAGTGGCGGAACTCTTCAATTGAATGGCTCCAACCGGATCCCGGACGCGTCCAATGTGATGGTCAATGGTGTCCTGACCCTGGTAGGTACCAACGAGACAATCTCCGGATTGAATGGCAGCGGGCAAGTTCAAGCGCTCTCTGGCGGTGGGAATCTTACCGTTGGCTTCGGGAATGCGAATGGCACGTTCACGGGATCTTTCATACCCAATGGCAGTTCGGGAACCTTTATCAAGATCGGCACGGGCACCCAGATACTCAGCGGCGCTAACACCTATACCAACGGCACGACGATCAGCGGGGGCGTTCTCCAGCTCGGCAATGCTGGAACGACCGGCTCCCTGAGCACCTCCGGGATTACCAACAACGCCAATCTCACCATCAACCGCACGAATGCGATCTCGCAGGGTACCAGCTTCGGCACCATCAGCGGTTCGGGATCGTTCACCCAGGCGGGAACGGGCACGACCACATTTACGGCCGCGAACACCTACAGCGGTCCTACAGTGATTTCCGCAGGCACGCTGGCTTTGACGGGCAGTGGCTCGATCGCCAGCTCATCTTCGATTGACGTGCAAGCTTCGGGTACCCTGTCGGCGACCACTCTCTCGATCGGCTCCGGCAAGACCCTGAAAGGGACCGGATTGGTTAGCGCCGCGACGACGGTGGCAAGCGGAGGAACGGTGGCTCCCGCAGGCGATGGCACCATCGGGACTCTCAACGCCAATGGCTCACTGATCCTTGCAGGCACGGCTTCATTCGATATTAACAAAACGGGCGCAACACTTACCAGCGACTCGATCGGAGGAACGGCCAGCGTGACGTTTGGCGGAGCTTTGACCGTGACCGCCACTGGAGACGCTTTGGTTGCGGGTGATTCGTTCACCCTATTCAGCAATACCGGCAGCCGCACGGGCAGCTTCAGCGGAGTCCCTACCTTACCCCCGCTCAATGCCGGCCTCACGTGGAATACCTCGCAATTGGCCACTAACGGGACGATCTCGGTGGCTTCCCTCACGGTAGTATCGGTGCCGACGTTCAATCCGGTAGGAGGTGGCTATCAGGGTGCCCAGTCGGTCACCATCACTTCCGACTCAGGTTCAACGATCCACTACACCACCGATGGCAGTGATCCTCTTACTTCGGGGACCGTCGCGACTGGTGCCAGCCCGGTGTCCGGCGTGGTGGTGCCGACCAATTCAACGACAGTCGTCAAGGCATACGCCACCAAGTCCGGCCAGACAGACAGCGCGGTGGCTACTTCCACCTACACTACCCTCAGCAGTCCTGTCTGGACCAACTCCCTCAGTGGCCAGTCGTGGCCGACGGCGTCCAACTGGCTGAGCAACGTCGCACCCAATGGAGCGGGAAACACGGCTGATTTCAGCACCTTGACACTTACCGGCAATACCACCGTCCATCTCGACACATCGATCACCATCAGCCGGATGGTTTTCGGCGATGTGGGAAATACTTACGGCTGGACTCTTGATTCGGGTGCGGGTGGCTCGTTGACCCTTGACGGCGCCACTCCCACCATCACCGTCAACAACCAGACGACCACGATTTCCGCGCCGTTGGGGGGAACACTCGGCTTTGTCAAAGCAGGCAGCGGCACCTTGGTTCTTAGTGGGACCAGTACCTTGGCCGGCCCTATTGCGATCAATGCAGGGACGCTACAACTCAGCGGAGGGAGTTCTCTGGGATCGGGCGGGGTCGTGGACAACGGCGCTCTTGTCCTCAACCAGAGCGCTATCAGCATAGGTGGTGCGATCACTGGCACGGGCTCGGTTTCCGGCACCACCGCCGGCACGCTGGCCATCGGCCAGTCCATCACCCTCACCAACAACAACATTACGCTGTCCAGCAGCGGTGTTGGCAGCCTGGCCAGTGGAGCGAACCTTTCCGTGGGCACCGGCACCGCCAGTATTTCCAGCAATGCCACCTCCTTGATCGGCTTTACCATTGGGGGCAACAACAGCCTGTCCGCCACTGGAGGCGGCAGCATCACCCTCTCCGGTAAGACCACGACGACGGGAGGCGGCTACAGCGGCCTGACTTTTGGTGGCTCGAATCTGACCACTTCCGGCACCATCAACCTCTCCGGACAGAATACCGGAGAATGGGGTGTTAACTTTGCATCGAACACCACGATTCATGCCACCACGGGCACCACCACGCTCACCGGCACCACGACAAACGGAAGCAGCACCAAGGCGCCGTTCCTCTTTTTCGGCAATCCAACCATCACCCTGACGGCGGATTCCGGAGCGGCCATCGTGTTGCAGGGCGGTGCCACCACCGGTGGGGGCAACTATGTTTTCTACGACTACAACGGGGGGTCGACTTTCAACGTCAGCGGGAGCGTCTCGTTCATCGCCGGAGCTACCGCGAGTGGGGATGTGTTTTGGACCAATACGTCCACCCTCTTCACTGTCGGAGCAAACAGCGCTCTGACATTGGATGCTGGCGGACTTCCGGTAGGGCATGGAGCCCGGGTCGGGTCGATGGGAGCTAATAGCAGCGTGACCTATGCTTCTTCATCAACCGGCGGCACCATGACGGGGGGCCAGGTGCTGACCGCAAGCACGGATTCGCTGATCTACAACATCTCGGGCAGCGGAACCCTGACCCAGTCCGGCGTCATCAGTGGCGCGGGTTCCCTGAGCAAAACCGGCAGCGGCTTCCTCACCCTCAGCGTCGCCAATACCTATACCGGTCCCACCACGGTCACCGGTGGCGTGCTGAGGATCAGTGGCTCTCTATCCTCTAGTTCAGCCGTGGCCGTTGCCTCCACTGCCACCCTCAGCGGCACCGGCACCGCAGCCGGCCCGGTGACGGTGGACTCCGGAGGCTTCGTGACACCCGGTGGCAGCGGCATCGGTACCCTGTCGCTCGGAGCTTCCACTCTCAACGGCACCTACACGTGCCAGATCGATGGTGCCGGTGCCGACCAGATCGCGGTGACGGGGAATCTGACATTTGGCGGGAGCGCCGCCATTGCCGTCACCCAGACCAACCCGGCCACTGCTGCCAGCTACACCATCGCCACCTACACCGGCACGCTCACCGGCGCCCCTACAGTCACCGGTATTCCCAGCGGCTATCAATTGGATACCAGCACCGCTGGCCAAATCAAACTCGTCCAGGTGCTGGGCTACAACACGTGGATCGCCGGGTTCCCCGGACTGAGCGACACGACTCCGCAGGGTGACCCGGATCACGACGGCATTCCAAACATCATCGAGTTCCTGACCAATGGGGATCCCAGTGTAAGCTCGGAAGCGAACCTGCCAACCATCTCCGCCTCCGGAGACTCGCTGGTGTTCACCTTCGTTCTGCGCGACGATGCCGCCTACCTCAATCCTACCGTGGAATTCAGCACCAGCCTGGACAGCGGCACCTGGACGACGGCGGTGGATGGCTCGAACGGCGTGACGATTGATTCCACTAACAATGGCGACGGTGCCACCCACACGATCATCGTGACCATCCCGAAGGGCAGCGAGACCAAGCTCTTCGCTCGCCTCAAGGTGGCGATTCCCTGATACTTTCCTGGGTAGTGCAATGCAATGAATGAGCTTGCGCCCCTGGTTCGCCAGGGGCGCACAGGGCGGAAGGCAGGGGTGCCTTCCGCCCTTTTTTATGACATCACGGCGCGAGCACTCAGATTCCACAGGACAAGAGGGTATCAGCCTAATTTCAAACCCGTAGGAGACGTTCGGTAGAATCTACACTAAGCTTGCACCCGAAATATGAAACCCACACCTGTATTCATCGCCGCAGCGCTGACTTTGAGCACATACGCCGCATGCGGAGCGGTGACCTTCACTGAAGTTCAGAGCAACAGTGACACTGCCTACGTGGCGAATGTGTCAAACAGCGACCTGATCAATCAAGGGGCCTCCACACTCGCAGCGGCTACCGTGGCTAGCTCTTACGACGGAACGGCTTGGAGCGGAGCGGGAATCAACGATGGCCTGGGCGGCACGATTGCCGATGGCCGCGACGCCCTCTACGGACTTTCTCCGGCCACCTTTCCCAGAATCAGCATCTTCGATCTGAACCTGGCCACCAACACGCTGGGCTACGACATCACCAGCATCACGAGCATCGCCGCCTGGAACAACACGGTGGTCGGCTACGGTGATCAGAATTTTACCGTCGAATACAGTGTGGTCGGTAGCGCTTCCTACACAACGCTGTTTGCAAACCACGCCTTCGGAACCCTCACGGGCACCGGTGCCACCATGATCACGGCCACGGACAGTAGCGGCGTGTTGGCATCGGGAGTCGACAGCATCCGTGTCACCTACCTCACCCCTGTCAGCGGTCGCACGATGGTGCAGGAGTTCGATGTAAACGGCGTGGCGACCGTCCCCGAGCCCTCGGCCATCCTTCTCGGCACCCTCGGCATGCTGGGCCTGCTGCGTCGCCGTCGTTGATTGGACGATCTCTTGATCCTGTATTCACCGGTTTATCGATTACCGAAAAGAGGGTGAGGGCACCCCGTGCTATTCCGACATGATTCCCCCTTGCCATCTCCAGCGGCTGCTCGCCGTGTTTCTGATTTTGCCGACACTCTCGTTCGCGACTCCCGCGAAAACGGTGAACGTGAACATCGGCGGCACCACTTATTCCGGTCCCGGTGCGGCCAGTGACACCGGTACCACCTGGACCACTACCTTGGCTCCCGATCCATCTGGTCGTGACCCCGGAAATCCGGATCTGCGCAGTCTGCCAGCCTCTGATGGCTCTCCCACCTGCATGGGGATGAACCATAACTATCCCTATTCGGGCACCTATGGTTCACCCGCCATCAGCCTCTTTTCCAGCTACCTTCACAACAACAACACGCCTACCCTCGTCACACTTTCCGGACTGCATTCGTCGTCCAGCTACAACCTCTTCTTCTACGGCGCACGTCCCGGCCTGAATGAAACGCTAACCGTCACCATCGGCGGCGTGACCAAGACGATGGTTACCCAGGGCAACACCAGCTCGTTCGTGCAGGGGCAGAACTACGTTCGCTTTGATGCCATCACGCCGGATGTTCATGGCGAGGTAGCCGTCACGCTGGGCGGTGGCGCTTCGACCGTCAACCTGCTAAGCGGATATCAGGTCCAGGAGGTGCAGCCGATCGCTCCCACGCAGACTCTTCCCACGCGCAATTTTGCCAACCGGCTGCGCAACGGCGAACATCTGAAATTTGCTTTTCTGGGCACCAGCCTGACCAACGGCACATGGAAATGGGCCGACACCTTTGGAGAATGGCTGGACGCCAGATTTCCCGGACAGACAGACCGCTACAACTATGGCTGGGGTGCCACTGCAACCAGTGAACCGGTCAACCTGCCGTATGGCATGCGCCGACTGTTGCCCGCGTTGGATGTAGATCCAGACGTGGTCTTCATCGAGTTCAGCATGAACGATTCCCTCACCTCATATGGCATTTCGCTCGCGCAGAGCCGGGCGAACCTTGAGGGGATCATCAATGCCATCCTGAATGGTCATCCGAATCGCGAGGTGGTGCTTCTGACGATGCAAAACTGCACGCCGGACAACGCCACCTACGACCGCCCGCAGTTGCCCGCATACTACGATTTGTGCAGGGATCTGGCAGCCGAGAGGAAGCTCCTGCTGATCGACCACTACTGGAACTGGCTGAAGATCCTCAACGAAAATCCCACGGTCTATAACACCTACATTCAGGATGGGATTCATTCGCAGCTCGCTGGCTACAGGGCGGTCCATTGGCCCGAATTCCAACGCTGCCTGCTGGGCGAGAATCAATGGGGCTCACCCTATTCCGAGAAGACGCCCGACGCCAATACGGTCGATGGAACCGGCAGCCGTGACCGTTTTCTATGGCACCTCGATCAGAGTCAGCTAACCGGCTCGAACCTGCCTTCCTCCACCGGAGTGGGTGATATGGTTCTCACCAATGGAGCGTCGCTGACCTTCGGACGCTTCAGCGAAGGCGTGACACCGGGCACTTCGGATCCGTCGGCACGGGCGGTTTCAACAGCCGCGGGCACGGCCCTGGCCAGCACCTCCGCCACTCCGTTGGGCACGAATCCGAGCCTGACGGTTGAATGCTCTTTCAAGCTCAGCCAGGCTGGAGTGGAACAGGTGTTGATCTGCAAGCGCGCCGATCCTCTTGGCGGGGCACCGCACACCGGCCTCTCGATGTGGGTGGGGACCGACAACCATCTCAAGGCAAGTTGGGGCCTCGGCAGCCAGAGCGTGATCCTCAGCGCGGACGCAGTTACCTTGGCGGCAGGACAGCAGCACCACGCCGCCGTTGTCTGGGATCACTATGTTGGGATGGCGCGGCTCTTCCTTGATGGAGTAGAACGGGCCAGCCAGACCGTCGCGGGTGCTTCGCTCTCACTCGACGGACAGGCGCTGGTGCTGGCCAACAGTGGGGCATCACCTTGGAAGCCGCTCAAGGGGATGATCGATGAAGTACGAGTCAGCAACAAGGAGGACCCCTTCACCGCCAGCGCCGTTTACACCGCCCCTCCCACCGATCCGTCCACCCCCGCCTCCTCACTCATCTGGGATGGCGGTCCAGGCGCATTGATGACGGATGATGCAGTGACCCCCGGCACGGGAACATGGGCCAACGGAGGGACTAACTGGGATGACGGAATCGTCAACTCGGCCAACGGAACCTGGACCGACGGGTCTGACGCTACTTTCTCGGGAACCGCTGGCACGGTGACGATTTCCGATGCTGTGAATGCCCACAACCTGACGTTCTCATCTGGCTACACGGTCACAGGCGGGCCCATCACACTCAGTGGCACCACGCCCGCCATCACCACGGCACCGTCCGTCACTGCCACAATCGGCAGCATCATCGCCGGATCAGCCGGCCTGTCAAAATTGGGAACGGGAACGTTGATATTGTCGGGCGCCAACAGCTTCACCGGTGGGGTCACGATCACCGCCGGCACGCTGCAAAGCGGCAACGGTGGTTCCGGCGGATCACTGGGGACAGGTGCCATTATCGACAATGGCGCACTCATCTACAATCAAACCGCGATTGCGATAGGCGGCGGTATCAGTGGAACCGGCACAGTCTCCGGCACGACAGCCGGTGCACTGACCATCGGCCAGTCCATTGCGCTCACCAATAACAATTTCGCCTTCACCTCGGCGGGTGCCGGTACGCTCGCCACTGGTGCCAATCTTGCGATCGGCACGGGGACGGGGAGTATCAACTCCTCCTCTACTGCCGGAGCGGGCTTTATCTTTGGAGGCACAAGCAGCTTGTCCGGCAACATCTCCATCAGTGGCACCTCCTCTGCTGGTGGTGGGAACCGAGGGCTCGAAATCAGCGGCAGCAATCTGACCACCTCGGGCTCCGTCAATCTGCTCGGCAGTGTCTCCGGGGCCGGCTATGGCAGCGGTGTCCTTGCCGCTACTACCCTACACGCCACCAGTGGCACCACCACCCTGACCTCCAGGCAAACGACGGCATCGAGTGGCAAGGCATCGTTCATCTTTTTCGTCAGCGGGGGAACAATGACGCTCAGCGCCGACCCAACGGCCGCCATCGTGATGACGGGGGCGGGGACGGCGGCGTCCAACATGATCTTCTGGGACTTCGTCAACAACTCCATCGTCGCCGCGAACGGCAATGTTTCCTTTGCCTCCGGCGTCACCAGTTCCACCAACACGTTCTGGACGGGTGCGACCACGTTCAACGTGGGTGCCTCCAGCTCACTGACCCTGGATGCGGGAGCTGCCGGAATGACCAATCCGCTTAAGATCGGATCGATGGGCGCAAACAGCACGGTCACCATCGCAGCGTCCGGCACCGGTACCATGAGCGGAGCCCATACGATCAGCCTGAGCACGGATTCTTTGATTTACAACATCTCGGGTGCCGGAACACTAACCCAATCCGGCATCGTCAGCGGGGCAGGATCGCTTACCAAAAGTGGCAGCGGTGTGCTGACCTTAAATGCGGTCGATACCTATACGGGCAGCACGATCGTCTCGGGCGGAACCTTGCAACTCAGTGGCAGTGGAAGCCTCGCCAACTCCTCCATCATCGATGTCCAGACTGGCGGCACGCTTTCCGCCAGTTCGCTCACCATCGGGCCGGGCAAGAGCTTGCAGGGTGCGGGCGTCGTGAATGCTCCGTTGACCGTGAGCAGTGGAGGAGTCCTGTCTCCGGGAGAAAACGGCATTGGATCGCTATCTCTGGGTGCTACCAGTTTGAACGGGACTTATAATTGCCAAATCAGCGGTGCCACCGCCGACACCATCGACGTTACGGGTAATCTGGCGCTCGGCGCAGGTTCCGTGATCGCCTGTAGCCAGGTTGCCCCCGCGAGTGCATCCAGCTTTACCATCGCCACCTACACCGGCACATTGACCGGTACGCCAAACGTTACCGGAATACCCAGTGGCTATCGATTGAACACCGCCACCGCCGGGCAGATCAAATTGACCAGTGTCTACTCCACCTGGATCGCAGGATTCTCCGGACTGAGTGATTCCACTCCGCAGGGAGACCCGGATCACGATGGTATTCCCAACATTATCGAATTCCTGACCAACGGGAATCCGGCCGTCAGCTCCGAAGCCAACCTGCCGACATTCTCTGCCGTCGGGCCTTCGCTGGTCTTCACGTTTGTCCTGCGTGACGATGCGGTCTACCTGAATCCCACGGTGGAATTCAGCACCAGTCTCTCCACCGGAGCCTGGGTCACAGCGGTCAACGGCTCGAACAGCACGATCGCATCCGTAGACAATGGCAGCGGCACTCATACCGTAACCGTGACGATCCCGAAGAGCAGCCAGACCAAACTTTTTGCCCGCCTAAAAGTGGCGATTCCGTAACTTCCCCAGGCAGTCGCTGATCCGGTGGCCACAATTCAGGCAAGGCCATCGGAATGCCATGGGGTCTTGCACGTGCTATCCGGGTATCGGCGTTGGCCCTTCATCATCATGCCAAGGCTTCTTCCAAACCGGAAGACTCGGGACATCGGTAAGCTATCTGATGATGCGGAAGCAAGCCAATGCCCCGCGGGCATGCTCGTCAACTTAAGGGCAAAGTGGCCGGCATGTTCTGAAAATCCGCATCCCGAAGGGATGACAGCATCGGTGGTATGTTCCGGGCACATGGCTGACAAAAGCTCCCGGGCACATGGTGTACACCGGATGCATGGCCTGGAACGAAACCTGCCCGATGAATGAACGGACCCAATTGATCGTCGATCATTTGAGAGGTGAATACAGCATCACCGAGTTGGCTCAAAAATACGGAGTGACGCGCACGATCGTTTACAAATGGATCGAGCGGTATCGAGCCGGCGGGTGGGGAGCCCTGGCAGATGCCTCCCGGGCGCCCTATCACCATCCCAATGCGGTGCCAGCGGCAGTGGAGCAACTGGTGTTGG
>Ga0265327_10001770_pt1 | contig 25518 bp, 26 predicted proteins | sample 41621metaG_FD_202089 | JGI IMG/M metagenome (GOLD analysis project Ga0265327, IMG submission 202089) | Rhizosphere microbial communities from Carex aquatilis grown in University of Washington, Seatle, WA, United States - 4-16-21 metaG | ecosystem: Host-associated > Plants > Roots > Rhizosphere...
GACGTCGGGACAAGGTCGCCTGGTTCGGGACGCGCCACCGGCAACGGATGACGCCTGCGCCGGTTCCAGGGGCCCGGGCCGCGTGATAGGGCCAGGGCATGAGCCTCAATCAACTCGCGCCCATGGCGGCGATTATGGTGCTGATGGCCGGCGCCGCGCAGGCGCGACCGGCGTCCTGTCCGACCCTCGACGCCTTCGCGGATTTCCTGGCCCTGGCGGATCGCACGGCGGACATGGCGCAGGCCGATCAGGTCCTGGCGTTCAACCAGGACTTCGTGGCGCACTACGCCGCGCTCTATGTTCCGACGGCGATCGGCCTATCGCCGGGCCCGCGGCTGGACAGCCTGGCCTTGAAGGGCCTGCAGACGGCGCGGGCCGATCCGACCCAGCGTGCGCGCCATGAGACTCTGCTGCGCGCCGTGCCCGCAGTGTCGGGCCGGTTCGCCAGGGCCTTTCCGGATTTCCGCTGCGACTTCCCGGTCTATCTCGCCCCCACCTTCGGCCAGATGGACGGGGCGGGGCGAGAGGTGGCGGGGCGGCCCGCCCTGGTCCTGGGGGTGGACACCATCGCCAGGTTCGAGACCGACGAGCAGCTGCCGGTGTTCCTCGCTCACGACATGTTCCACCGCTACCACTTCCAGGCGGCGGGATTCAGCGACGACCTGGCCGAGCGCGACCTGATCTGGCGCACCCTTTGGGTGGAGGGCCTGGCCACCTATGTAAGCGCCCGGCTGAACCCGGACCGGCCCCTGGCCGACGCCCTGCTGTTCCCTCGGGACCTTGAAGCCCAGGCGGCGCCCTTGCTGCCGAGCCTGGCGCAGGGGATCCGGCAGGATCTGGACCGGGTCGATCCCGCGGTGTTCGGGCTCTACTTCATGGGCGGCGACGCCCAGGCCCGCAAGCTGGGCCGCCCGTCGCGGGCAGGCTACTATCTGGGCTATCGGGTGGCCGAGCGCCTGGGCGCGCACCGCAGCCTGGTCCAGCTGGCCCACCTGAAAGGCCGGGCCCTGCGCCGGGAGATCGATGAGGCGCTGATCGCGCTCAGCAAGCCGGACCGCTAGCCGTCTCCCGTCGCCGCGAGATCGGTGTAGGCTCGGTCGGGAAGAGCCCCCGGGAGGAGCCGCAGTGCTGAGCCACGTCGTCGGTGCGACTGCGCCGCCCTTGATCGAAGGCACGATCGGCGAGTCCCTGGCCGCCGCTGCGCGGGCCTGGCCGGAGGCCCTGGCCCTGGTAAGCGTCGCCCAGGGGGTGCGCCTGACTTACGGCGAACTGCTGGACCGGGTGGACAACCTGGCCCGCGGGTTCCTGGGTCTGGGGCTCGAGCCCGGCGACCGGGTCGCCATCTGGTCCCCCAACAAGGCGGAATGGACCCTGACCCAGTACGCCGCCGCCCGCTGCGGCCTGATCCTGGTGACCATCAATCCGGCCTATCAGGCCGCGGAGCTCGACTACACGCTGAACAAGGTCGGCGTTCGGGCCCTGGTGGCGGCGGAGGCGTTCAAGGCCAGCCGCTATTGCGAGATGATGGAGGCCCTGGCGCCGGAAATCGCCACGGCGGCGCCCGGGCGGCTCGCCTGCGCCCGTGCGCCGAGCCTTCAGATGGTGATCCAGATCGACGGCGCGCCCCGCCCCGGCTGGATCCCCTTCGCTGAGGTGGCGCGCGGCGCGGCGGATGAGGGGCGGCTTGAGGCCATCGCCCGGGACCTGAGGGCCGACGATCCGATCAATATCCAGTTCACCAGCGGCACCACCGGCCTGCCCAAGGGCGCGACCCTGTCCCACCGCAATATCCTCAACAACGGCTATTTCGTCGGCCGGGCCATCGGACTTTCCGCCGGCGACCGGCTCTGCGCGCCCGTGCCGCTCTATCATTGCTTCGGCATGGTGATGGCCAATCTGGGCTGCCTGACCCACGGCGCGGCCGTGGTCTATCCCACCGAGGGGTTCGAGCCCCTGGCGGTGCTGGAGACCGTGGCGGCGGAGCGCTGCACGGCGCTCTATGGCGTGCCCACCATGTTTATCGCCGAGCTGGCGGAGCCCCGTTTCGCCGAGTTCGACCTGTCGAGCCTGCGCACCGGGATCATGGCCGGCTCGCCGTGTCCGATCGAGGTGATGCGCCAGGTGATCGATCGCATGGGGATGGATGGGGTCACCATCGCCTATGGCATGACCGAGACCAGCCCGGTGAGCCTGCAGACCGCCCTGGACGATCCGGTGGACAGGCGGGTCGCCACCGTCGGCCGCGTGCAGCCGCATGTGGAGGTGAAGATCGTCGACGAGGCCGGGATGACGGTCGCGCGCGGGATCGCCGGCGAGATCTGCACCCGGGGCTATTCGGTGATGCTGGGCTACTGGGACGACCCGGAGAAGACCGCCGCGGTGCTGGACGCCGAGGGCTGGATGCACACCGGCGATCTGGGGGTGCTTGACGAGGCGGGCTATGGCCGGATCGTCGGGCGGATCAAGGACATGGTGATCCGGGGCGGGGAGAACATCTATCCCCGCGAGGTCGAGGAGTTCCTCTACGGCCATCCCGCCATCGAGGACGTGCAGGTGGTGGGGGTGCCCGATGACCGGTTCGGCGAAGAGCTCTGCGCCTGGGTGCGGCTCAAGCCCGGTGTCGCGGCCCAGGAGGAGGAGATCCACCTCTACTGTCGCGGCCAGATCGCCCACTACAAGATCCCCCGCTATGTGCGGTTCGTGGACAGCTTCCCGATGACGGTCACCGGCAAGGTGCAGAAGTACCTGATCCGGCAGGCGATGATCGAGGAACTAGGGCTGGTGGCGCCGGAGACGGCGTGAGCGAATGTGGGGCCTGTGCGGCCAGGGCCGAGTTCTTTGACTGGAGTCTGCCGATGGCTATCCAGAGTCAAACTGTGAGGCGCCTGTGAAGACCAATCATGGACGTGGCTTCAAGGCCAAAGCGTACCAGACGCGAAAGATCGGGGGGAACGGTGGAACCCGTGACGGGGAGCTGAGCGGCTCGTTCCGCACCTTTCCTGACAAGTCGATGATGGGCTGGCATGCACGCCTGGCTCTGGCCGGTAAGGCTGTGGATGCCCATATCGCCAACGATTTTACGAATGGAAACCGAGGCATGGCCAAAGCCGTGCGAGGGGCGAAGAAGTTCGTCCGATCAAGAACTCGCTTCCACGAAAACACAGCCACTCGGAACTTGGTTCGGGCCAACCAAACCGAACCATCCGACGGGGACTAAAGCACGGCGCAATCGCGCGGACTCGCCGCCAAAAAACCGCTCATCCCGGCGAATGCCGGGACCCAGATCACCTGGCTCGGCGTGGACCATTGGGCCCGATTTCAAACCACGGAGATCACGGAGCACACGGAGAATCGAAGCTGCACACCTCCGTGTCCTCTGTGATCTCCGTGGTTGAATTTTCGACACATCGACTGGGCGCGGAGCCATATGATCGGGGTCCGGCATTCGCCGGGATGACCGGTTGGCGGTCAGCCGGAATGCATCGCGCGCCATGATATTGGCCGCAGCGGTTCGCCCCGCATAAACCCGATCTCAACGCTCCATAGACCATGTTCGCCCGGTCAAAGGACCCAGAGGTCATGAGCGCGCGCCTGCTTCCCAACTCGAATCTGCGGCCGGAGGACCTTTCCGGGCTGACGGTGCTGGTGGTGGACGATCACGTGAACACCCTGCGCCTGATCTCCGACGTGCTGCGCGCCGGCGGGGTGGGGCAGGTGGAGACGGCCCCCGACGGACAGCGGGCCCGGGACATTCTGAACCTGCGCCGCCCCGACATCATCTTCACAGACAGCCAGATGCCGGTGATGGGCGGGCTGGACCTCGCCCGGTCGATCCGTCGCGCCGCCGTGCAGCACGACGCCAAGGTGCATGACCCCCAGGTGCCGATCATCATGGTCACCAGCGACCGCAGCGAGCGCGATGTGCGCGTCGCCCGGCTGGCCGGGGTCAATGAGTTCGTGATCAAGCCGTTCACGCCGGCCGCGCTGCTCTCGCGCATCCAGCTGGTGCTGCGCCACCCGCGTGAGTTCATCATCAGCGAGGCCTATGTGGGCCCCGATCGCCGGCGGAAGCTTGAGCTGAACTATTCCGGCCCCCTGCGCCGGACCGCCGACCGGCCCGCCGAGGTGGAGGATGGCGACGACCGCGACGCCACCCGCGGCACCATCAGTGTCGAGCTGGAGGCCATGCGCCGCCTGATTGCGGCGCGGGGCGGCTTCGACCGCTCGCTGCTGCAGATGACCTATCGGGTGATGCAGCACACCCGCTTCCGCGCCCAGCAGGTGCGCGATGCGGCGCTGGAGCAGGCGACGGACGCCATGATCGTCTATGTGGACGCCATCGGCGGCCCCGAGGTTTCCAACCCTGCGATCATCGAGGCGCACTTCAACGCCATCCGCGACCTGCTGGCCCGCCACGAGGCGACCCCGACCTGGTCCGACGGCGCCGGTGAAGCGCCGGCGACCCGCAGGGCGCTCGCGGGATAGGGGCGGGCGCCTATATAAGTCCGGCCATGGCCGAAGCTTTCAACGACCTCACCCTGCCCGACGACAAGGCCCAGCGCTATGCGGCCGTCGCCGAGGAGATCGCCGCCGTGCTGGATGGCGAACCCAATCTCACCGCGCGGATGGCGACGGTGGCCTCCATGCTCGCGGCGAGTTTCGAGCACTATTTCTGGACGGGGTTCTATGTGGTCGACCCCGACAAGCCGGAGGAGCTGGTGGTGGGCCCCTATCAGGGCACGCTGGGCTGCCTGAGGATCGCCTTCGGCCGAGGGGTCTGCGGCGCGGCGGCTCAGACGCGCGCAACCCAGCTTGTGGCCGACGTGCACGCCTTTCCCGGACACATCGCCTGCGACGGACGTTCGGCCAGCGAGGTGGTGGTCCCGGTGTTCGACCCGGAGGGCAAGCTGATCGCGGTGTTCGATGTGGACGCCGTCACCCCGGCGGCTTTCGACCAGACCGACGCGTCCTGGCTGGAGAAGATCCTGCGGTCCGCTTTCGCCTGAGGCGCGAGCTTTGCATTGGCCAGTCCACCAATCCCTAACCGGGACAGGATAGGACTAAGGGCGATGCTGAAGGCCGATACCTACCATCCGGGCGATCTCGCCGCGTCGGACCAGGACGCCTGGCGCGCCCTGCAGGCCGCCCATGCGGACTTCGCCAACCCGATCCTGGGGCCGGACTTCGCCCGGGCCGTGGGCGAGGTGCGCGAGGACGCACGGGTGTCGGTGTTCCGCCGCGGCGGTCGCGCCGTCGGCTTCCTGGCCTATCATCTGCGCCCCAGCGGCTTCATCCGGGCGATCGGTGCGCCGTTCTCCGACTATCACGCCCTGGTGGCGGAGCCCGGCCTGAGCGCCGCTGACGCCCTGTCCGCCGCCGGTCTCACCGCGTTCCGCTTTACCGGCCTGCTGGACCCCCACGGGGCCTTCGAGCCCTCGGCGCAGGTCGAGGCCTTCGCCATCACCCTGGAGGGATCGGCGGAGGCCTATCTGGAGGCCCTGCGGGCCGCCAGCCCCAAGCGCTTCAAGAACTACCGCCGTCTGGATCACAAGCTCGACCGGGAGGTGGGGACCCTGCGGGTCGTCGCCCCCGACCAGGACGCCGCCGCCTTCGCGCAGCTGATCGCCTGGAAGCGCGAGCAGTTCACCCGCACCGGCGTGCATGACGTGCTCGGCGCCGACTGGACCTGCCGCCTGATGCACAATCTGTTCGAGACGCGCGACGGGCCCATGCAGGGCCTGATGATCACGCTCCACGCCGGCGACCGGCTGGTGGCGGGCCATTTCGGGGTGCGCACCGGCGCCTATTTCCATCCCTGGATCGCCTCGGCCGACCCGGAGCTCGCCGCCTGGTCGCCGGGCCAGATCTTCCTGTCGCGGGCCATCGCCGCGATGCCGGGGCTCGGCCTGAGCACCTATGACCTCGGGGCGAGCCACGAACACTACAAGCGCCCCTATGTTCTGCGCACCCGCAGGATTGGCGAAGGTCTGGCCACCGCCGCCACGGCCCAGGGTCGGGTGGCCCAGCTGTCCGAGCAGGCCTGGATCCTGGCCGGCGGCGCGGGCGCAGGGCCTGTGGCGCGACTGCGCCGCCGCCTGGACGCCATCGCCTCGGCCGAGCTGTCCCTGGCTGGCCGCGCCCGGGGCCTGGCCACTGCGATCGTCGCCCGCGCCGGCGCCCTGGAGGCCGCCTGAGCCATGTCGATCCCGCAGGTCAGCATCATCATCCCCACCCAGCGCCGGCCCCAGGGCCTGGAGACCGCTCTCCGCTCGGTCCTGCAACAGAGCGGCGTTGACCATGAGCGCCTGGAGCTGGTGGTGGTGGACAACGACGTGATCCCCTCCGCCCACGCCCTGGTGATGCATCTGAGCCTCGAGGCTCCGTTCACGGTGGCCTATGTGCATGAGCCTGAGCCGGGGGTCGCCAACGCTCGCAACGCAGCCATGGCCCGGGCGACCGGCGAGCTGGTGGCGTTCCTGGACGATGACGAAGAGGCGCCGGAGGGCTGGCTCGCCGCCCTGCTGGCGGCGCAGAAGCTGTTTTCCGCCGACGTGGTGTTCGGCCCGGTCCGGGGCCGCGCGCCAGACGGTGTGGGCCGTCACCGCGCCTATCTGGAGTGGTTCTTCTCCCGTCTCGGCCCCGCGGAGGCGGGGTTGATCGACGACTATTACGGCTGTGGCTGTTCCCTGCTGCGCCGCGCGGCCCTGCCGCAGCTCGACCAGCCCTTCGCCCAGGTGCGCAACCACATCGGCGGCGAGGACGACATGCTGTTCGGCCAGATGCGCGCCGCCGGCGCCCGCTTCGCCTGGGCGCCCGAGGCCTGGGTCTGGGAAGATCCTGTGCCGACCCGCCTCAGCCTCGACTACACGATCGCCCGGGCGTTCGCCTACGGCCAGGGGCCGTCCTCGGCCTGCGCCGCCCAGACCCCGCCGGACCGGCTGGGCATCGCCCGCTGGATGGCGGTGGGCCTGGTTCAGGCCGTTGGTTTCGGTCTCCTGGCGCTGGTGAAGCGCCTGCTGGGGCGTAGCGACTACGCCTTCACCCTGGACCGCGCGGCGCGAGGCCTGGGCAAGACCCTGTGGTGGGGTCCGTTCAAGATCTCCTTCTATGGCCTGAGGCCCGTGGCATGAGCGTGATCACCGATTGGAGCCCGGACAAGGGCCAGGCCTTCACCAAGGCCAATCTCGCCTTCCGCCACGGCCTGCACGAGCGGTCGATGTTCGACGACGCCGGCCTCGAGGAGCTGCTCGACCGCTATCCGCGGGAGAAGCTCGGCATCTTCACCATGGGCGAGGATCCTGCGGCCTGGACCAGCTGGCGCAAGGGCTGCGCCCCCGGCCTCACGGGATCGAAGCTGCTGGAGGCCGCCCAGACCGGGCGCATCTGGCTGAACCTTCGGGAGACCAACCGCTACCTGCCGGCCTATCAACGCCTGGCCACCGAGATCTTCGCCGAGAAGGAGGCGATGGCGCCGGGTCTGAAGACCTTCAAGCGCGACCTCGGCATGCTGATCTCATCGGCCAACGCCCAGGTGTTCTATCACCTGGATGTGCCCCTGGTGTCCCTGTGGCAGCTGCGGGGCCGCAAGCGGGTCTGGGTCTATCCGGTCGCCGACCCCTATGTCAGCGCCGAGGCCCTCGAACGGATCGTGCTGCGAGAGACCGCCGAGCAGTTCGCCTTCGACCCTGCCTGGGACGCTGGCGCTCAGGTTCACGACCTCACCCCCGGCAAGATGGTGACCTGGGTCCAGAACGCACCGCACCGGATCGAGAACGGCCCGATGCTCAATGTCTCCTTGTCCATCGAGTTCATGACCGCCGAGGCGCTGATGCGCGCCAATGTGATCTACGCCAACGGGGTGCTGCGCCGCCGGCTGGGGGCCAATCCGCGGATCCAGGCGGGCTTCGGTCCTGGCGCCGTAACCAAGGTCGCCGTAGCCCGGGCCGCCAAGGCGTTGAACCTGCAGAAGGCCCAGGAGCGCATCCTGCCCACCACCTTCCGACTCGACGGCCACGCGCCGGGGCGGCTTCTCGCCGCCTGACCTTCACGTGTACGTCAAGCATCTTGGCTTCCGTGGCGTCGCCTGACTAAATCCCGCCGCGATGCGTCCGGAGAACCGGCGCTAGAGCATGGGAGCGAGACTATGGCTGAAGCTTACATCGTCGCGGCGACGCGCACCGCCGGCGGCCGCAAGGGCGGCAAGCTGAAGGATTGGCATCCGGCGGACCTCGGCGCCGCGGCGTTGAACGACCTGATCGGCCGCACCGGGATCGACCCTGCCGCCGTCGAAGACGTGATCATGGGCTGCGTCATGCAGGTGGGCGAGCAGGCCACCAATGTGGCGCGCAACGCCATCCTGGCCTCCAAGCTTCCGGAAAGCGTGCCGGGCACCAGCGTCGACCGCCAGTGCGGATCCTCGCAGCAGGCCCTGCAGTTCGCCGCTCAGGCGGTGATGAGCGGCACGATGGACATCGTGATCGCCTCTGGCGTCGAGAGCATGACCCGGGTGCCCATGGGCCTGTCCGTGGCCCTGCCGGCCCAGAACGGCTTCGGCACCTATATGAGCCCCGGGATCCAGGAGAAGTATCCCAACATCCAGTTCAGCCAGTTCGTCGGCGCCGAAATGGTCGCTGAGAAGTACGGCCTGACCAAGGATGACCTGGACGAATACAGCTATCGCAGCCACCAGCGCGCCATCGCCGCCACCCAGGCCGGCGCGTTCAAGAACGAGATCGTGGCCCTGGAAGTCACCGACGCCGAGGGCAACAAGACCCTGCACAGCGTTGATGAAGGCATCCGCTTTGACGCCAGCCTTGACGGCATCAAGGCCGTGAAGCTGCTGCGCGAGGGCGGCCGGATTACGGCGGCCTCCTCCAGCCAGATCTGCGACGGCGCGTCCGGCGTGATGATCGTTTCCGAAAAGGCGCTCAAGGAACACGGCCTGAAGCCCCTGGCCCGCATCCACCACCTGTCGGTGATCGGCCATGACCCGGTGATCATGCTGGAAGCTCCGCTTCCCGCCACCGAGCGCGCGCTGAAGAAGGCCGGTATGAGCGTCGACGACATCGACCTGTTCGAGGTCAATGAGGCCTTCGCCTCGGTGCCGGTGGCCTACATCAAGTCCCTGGGCGTCGATCCGGAGAAGATCAACGTCAACGGCGGCGCCATCGCGCTTGGCCACCCCCTGGGCGCCTCCGGCACCAAGCTGATGACCACCCTGCTGAACGCCCTGGAAGGCCGCGGCGGGCGCTATGGCCTGCAGACGATGTGCGAAGGCGGCGGCCTCGCCAATGTGACCATCGTCGAACGCCTCTAGGCGCCTGACGCGATCACGAGCTTTGAGGGCGGGCCGGCGACGGTCCGCCCTTTTTGCGTCTTGCCAGCTTGCGCGGCCGACGGGAGAAGGGACGAAACCGCAAAAGGAGCAGGCGTCATGTCGGGCCGCATCATCGTCATCACCGGCGCCTTTGGCGTCCTGGGGTCCGCCGTCGCCCGGGCGGCGGCTGACGCCGGCGCACGCCTGGCGCTGATCGACTTCGCGCCCACCGCGCCACAGGGCCTGCCGGCCGACGCCTTCATCCAGGGCGGGGTCGACCTGACCGACGCGGTGGCGGCCGGTGCGGCGATCGACGCGGTCGCCGAGCATTTCGGTGGCCTCGACGCCCTGCTCAACATCGCCGGTGGCTTCCGGTGGGAGACCCTGGAGGCGGGGAGCTGGGAGACCTGGCACACTCTGTTCCGGATGAATGTGCTCACCGCATCAAACGCCTGCCGGGCGGCGATTCCACACCTGAAGCGCAGCGCGGCGGGGCGGATCGTCAATGTGGGCGCCAATGGCGCGCTGAAGGCGGCGGCCGGCATGGGTGGCTATGCGGCGTCCAAGGCCGGCGTGCACAAGCTGACCGAGGCCCTGGCCGAAGAGCTGAAGGCCGACGGGGTGACGGTCAATGCCGTCCTGCCCTCGATTATCGACACCCCCACCAACCGGGCCGATATGCCCAAGGCCGATTTCGCCGCCTGGGTCTCCCCGTCCGACCTGGCGGCTGTGATGCTGTTCCTGGCCTCAGAAGAGGCCCGTGCTGTCACCGGCGCCCTGGTGCCGGTCACCGGCCGGGTCTGATCGGCGTCCGGAGCTCAGAACGCCGCCGTGACCGCGAGGCTGAGGGTCCGCGGCCGCTGGGGCGTGACCTGGCGGACCTGGCCGAACGAGAAGGGGTTGCCATAGGCGAAGGTGTCGCCCTGGGAATTGGTGGGGTTGTCGACGGCGACCACCAGGCGCCAGCGCGGGGTGAGATACTGGGCGGAGACCCGACCGGTGAAATAGCCACCCATCTCCGGGGCGACGCCCGGGTCGAAGGTGATCCGCGAGCGGCCGATATAGGCGAGTTCGGTGGTGAACAGCAGGGACCGGTCGGCCGCCAGGGGATGCTCATAGGACCCAAGGGCGCCGAACGAGAGGTCGGGCACGCCGGGCAGTCCGCTGGTCTTGTTGGCCGCCACCGAACTCGGCTGGATGCCGGTGAGCTTTGGGGAATCGTAGAGGGCGTTGAGCTGCAGGGTCCACGGCGGCGAAGGCCGCCATTCCGTCTCGAATTCAAATCCGGCGTTGCGCCCGTCGCCGACATTGGCGGTGAAGGCCAGGCCGGAATTGAAATACTGATCGGTCTGGATGTTCTTCCACACGTCATAGAAGACGGCGCTGCGCACCTCGAGCTTGCGGTCAAAGAAGCGAAGCTTGGTCCCGATTTCATAGTTCTGCAGCCGGTCGGAGCCGAATTTGGCGTGCAGGGTGGGGGTTGTGATGCCGCCGGAATTGAAGCCGCCGGGACGTGAACCTTCGGAGGCCAGCAGATAGACGGTATCGCCGTTGGTGAAATCATACTGCAGCGAGACCTTCGGCCAGACGCCCTCAAATTCGGCGGACTTGGTGAAGGCGCGGGATTTGCCGGGCGCGGGCGCCACCACATCGGAGGTGGTGCGGATGCCGATGTCGTAGACCCGGGCCCCCAGCGACACGGTCCAGCCTGGGGCCAACAGGTAGGAGGCCTCGCCATAGAGCGCCAGGTTCGACAGGCGGTCGCTGCGGTTCTCCGTATAGATGGCCCGCAGCATGGCGACATTCGGGGGATGGGAGAACAGGATCGACGGAGTCTTCTCCTGGGTTATGGCGCCATAGGCGCCCACCAGCCATCGGAGCGGGCCGGAATTCACCGAAGTCAGGACCACGTCCTGGGAGAACATGTTGATCCGGGCGGCTTCCCGATAGATGCCGAAATCCTGGGCGCTCTCGCCAAACAGCGACAGGGCGGCTGTCGCGTCGAACTGGCTGGCGAAGTCGTGCCGGACATAGGCGGTCGACGATTGCAGGTGCCCCCAGTCCACCGCGCCCTCGATGTTCAGGGCGGCTTCCAGAAAGTCGTTGGCGTGGGTTTCGTGTGACCGGTTCGCCCGCTGCAGGCCCGGCAGGTTGGTCACGTACTGGGTGTCGTTGGAATCCAGGTGCTGGACGGCCGAAGACAGGGTGGCCGTCCAGTTGTCGTCCAGGTTCACCCGCAGGGCCAGGCGGCCGCCTTCGCGGGTGGTCTTGTCCACATTGCTCAGGCGAAGATTGACGTCGTCGAGATAGCCGCCCTGAATTTCGTAATAGCCCACCATGCGCAGGGCGGCGCGGTCCCCCAGCAGTGGCAGGTTCGCCATGGCCTCAAGCTGCTGGCTTGACGATCCGGACTGTGTCCAGCCGTAGAGACCGGTGACGGAGGCCTCGAAGGCGCCAAGCTTGGGCTGCCGGGTGACGATCCGATAGACGCCGGCCAGGGATCCCGCGCCATAGAGCGCGCCCTGGGGTCCGCGCACGATCTCGATCGCCTCCACGTCCGCCAGGCGCAGGTCGGGGTCCGGGGCGTTGTAGGTGATCGGGGCGTTGTCGAGGAAAGTCCCCACCGTCGAGCGGGTTCGCCCGGTGAAGGTCCCATCAGACAGGCCACGAAGCAGGATCTTGTCCCGTCCGGCGCCCAGATTGGTGATTGTCACCCCGGCCACCTGGCCGACCGTGCCCGCGGGGTCGACGGCCCCTGTGATCTGGAGTTGCGCCGCGCCGATGACGCTGATCGAGGCCGGAACGCGATCGGCCACCGCGACGCGCTTGGTCGCCGTGATCATGACTTCGGAGACCGGCGCGGCGGCGGGCCTGACCTCCGCGGCGTGGGTCGCGGAAACGACGGGCGCTGCCGGCGCGACCGCGGCGGCGCGCGGCGAGGCCAGGATCCGCACAGTTCGAGAGTCCAGGATCTCGAACCCGCAAAGGCCGGCCGTCAGGCGCTGCAGGCCTTCGCGCATGGTGTGCAGGCCCGCAAGGCCCGGGCTGGTTCCCAGACAGCCGGATACGCCGCCGATGGATATGTCCGCCTGCACCGCGAACGCGATCAGCGCTTCCGACGCCGGCTGCGGCGCGATCGCGAATCGGCGTTGCAAACCGGCCGCCTGGCCAGCGCCGGGCAGACTGACGAGCACGACAGCGCAAAGCGTCGAGGCGCAACCAATGGCGCTTAGGCGTGACGGAATGACTGCGTTTCCCGAACGACCGAGATTATTTGAGTCGCAGGAGTATGCCGTCTTTCGAGTGAGTGGAAGTCACCGGTGCAAGAAGAGTCAGGCTGCGCACCACCGCGTCGCCCTGATCGGTGGTCAGAACGCCGGAAAAGGCGGCCCGGCTTGTACGGGTGTCGGCGACCCGCACCGGCTCGGTGGTGTAGCGGCTCACATCGGCCACCACATTGGCCAGGGGCTCGTCGCGGTAGATCAGCCGACCCGAACGCCAGCTCTCGGCGTCGTCCGGCGAGACGATCCGCACCTGAGAGTCCGCCGCGCCCTCCACGTGATCCAGGCGCTGGCCGACCGTCAGCCTGTAATATTGGCCGGCGCCTGTGGCCGGGGTCACCTCCACCACACCGCGGCTGACGGTGACGGACTGGACGCCATCTCTGCGGCGGACATTGAACTGGGTGCCGACCACGCGAACCGTGCGGTCGCCGACGGTGATAAGGAACGGGCGGCCGGCGTCCTTGGCGACATCGAACACCGCCTCGGCGTCGTCCATGGTCACCCGGCGGTCCTTGGCGCCCAGGCGCACAGTGAGGCGCGAACCGGCGTTGATGTCGATATGGCTGCCATCGGCGAGGGTCACCTGGCGTCGCTCACCCTTCGCGGTCTGGTAGACCGTGGCGCCGACCCCGAGCTCCGCCCACGGGACGATGGCCGCCACCAGGGCCGCCGCCGCGAGGCCGCTTGCCGCTGTCCATCCCCAGGTGGAGCGCCGACCACCCCAGTCTTCCGACCGGCGCGCCGGCCGTGCGTTCAGCTCGCGCACCAGGTCGGGAGCGGCGGCCCCGAACTCGGACCAGAGGGCGAGGGCCTCGTCATAGGCCTGTTGCCGGGTGGGGGAGCCGGACAGCCAGGCGTCGAAGGCCAGCCAGTCGGCTTCTCCGGTCGCGGGCGAGTTCAGACGCACCAGCCAATCCGCCGCGGCGTCGCGTTCAGCGCCCACCTTCTCCTGCAGCTTCTCGGTCATCATGTTGCGCCAGCCGGACGGATTCCTCCGCCTCCCTGTCGCGTTGACGACACCGGCAGGGGATGACCCCCGCTCTCATGTCGAAAATTATGCCCCTGACCCCAGGTGGTGCTCATCCCAGCTTCCCCATCAGCGCCTTCAGGGCGCCGCTGACATGCTTTTCAACGGCGCTCACCGAGATTCCCATCGCTCGCGCCGTCTCAGCGTGACTGAGGCCCTCCAGCTTGTGGAGTTGAAACGCCCGACGCATGCGCGGCGGAAGGGCTTCCACCTCAGCGATCAGTTTCGCCAGCCGCTGACGGGAGGCCAGGGCCTCGTCGGCCGGGGGCTGGTCCACCACCTCTTCGCCGCCCACCGTGACGTGGTTCGACCTCAGCCAGGAATCCTCTCGCGCCGACGCCCGCCGTTCGTGGCGCAGGCGATCGAGCATCAGGTTGGCGCCCATGCGATAGAGCAGGGCCATAGGGCTCTGCAGGTCCTCAATCGGGCCCAGGGCGGCGACCTTCAGGTAGAGATCCTGGGCGAGGTCCTCGCTGGCCTCCACGGAGCCCAGGCGTGCGGCGAAGAAGCGGACCAGATTGGCCCGTTTCTCCAGGAACACGGTCAGGACCGGATTGTCGGTAGGGGGCGTACTGTCCATCCGTTCGCGCCGAAGCCGTACGCCTTGCCACATGGCGCACCTTGCGCGGCCTGAAGCTAGTCTGGCCCGCCGCCCGGCTCAAGCGGGCGCTGCGCCTCGCGAGAAGAACCGGTGGCTTTCGCCATGCTGTTGACGGCCGGGAGGCCTCGTCTCAAGTTCGGTTCCGGGGATGAAACACGGCGAGACCGCAAGACGCGCGGCCGCCCATGGGGAAAATCACGATGAGCGTGGAACTGACGATGCTGGCCTATTCGGCCGGCCTGCTCTTCCTGTTGGTGCTGGTGCAGGCGGCGGCGGGGATCCGATCCCTCGGGGTCGTGCCCCTGGCGAACTCGCGCGATGATCTGCCGGCGCCCACGGGCTTCCACGCCCGGATGCTACGGGTGGTGGACAATCATCGTGAGGGACTGACGATCTTCGCGCCGCTGGTGCTTATCGCGGGCGTCGCGCATATCTCGAACGGAACCACCGTCCTCGGCGCGCAACTCTTCTTCTATTCCAGGGTCGTGCACGCCGGGCTGTACCTGCTGGGCGTGCCGATGATCCGGCCGCTCGCCTGGGCCGTCGGCCTGGTGGGCGCCGTCATGGTGTTCGCAGCCCTGATGGGCTGGGCCTAGTCCAGGCGTCTTCCGCCAAGCCGCGCCGGCCCGACAATCGTTGAGGCAGGGCCGGGCGCGCCGGGATGAACCGGCGCGCCGCCTGCCGACAGCGATTAGCCGTTGAGGGCGTCCTTCAGGCTCTTGGCCGGTTGGAACGCAACCTTCTTCGAGGCCGCGATCTGGATCGTGGCGCCGGTCGACGGATTGCGGCCGGTACGGGCGGGCTTCGCCTGCACCTTGAACTTGCCGAAGCCGGGGATGGAAACTTCCTCGCCGTTCTTCGCCGCGCCGGCGATCGCCCCAAAGACGGCGTCGACGATGGACTTGGCTTGGGCCTTGGTGAGCTTCGCGTCCGAAGCCGCGACCTGGTCGATGAGTTCAGAAATGGTCATGGAACGCCTTCCAATAAGGGAATCGAAGCCGCGACCCTGCCAAGCCGGAGGCCCGATGTCACGCACGTGACGCCTTATCTGGCCTTCTAACGGGGGAAAAATGCGTCTTCGTGGTTTCTGACCGGTAAAATCCCGCTGAATCCGGGCTCCTGGCGTTCCATGAGCCGTGGGTCAGCGAACCTGTTCGCCGGTGTTTTCGCCCCGCGGACGCCTCGGATCGGATGTGATTCCGGGTTTCGCCGTGATGGCGCTGCGTCAATCCAGGGCGGATTTCGCGGGTTTCAGGGCCGGGGCAGACTGTTGATATAGGCCGCCAGGTCGCGCACCTGATCGGAATGCACCGCGATGGGCGGCATGTCGTAGTGGCCGGTCTCGGCGATCTCCACCAGCTTCATATGCAGGGTGAGCTCCACATAGTGGCCGGCCAGGATCCGGAATGGCGGGGCCCGACGGTTCGGGCTCGGGCCGTTGGCTTCGACATCGTGGCAGCTGGCGCAGACGGTCCGGGCCAGATCATGGCCGCGGGTGATCTGCGCATCCAGACCTCCGGTCTGGGCGTCGGCCGATGCGGCGAGGGCCAGGCAGGCCGCGCCTGCGATCAAGGGGAGGGGCCGGCGATCAGCGGGCACGGGCCGGGCTCAGCTGCAGGCGCGCCTGTCGCCAGGCTGCGATCGCCGCCAGCCCCAGCAAGGGGGCGGCGTAGCAGGCCCAGCAATGGCCCAGGCCTGTGGAGGCGGCGCCGCAGATAGCGCCGCGCTGGGCGGTTTCCAGCATGTGAGCGGCAGCGACCGCGGCCGAGGCCACCGACGCCGACGCCGACGCGACCGCGGTCAGGCGCCACCGGGCGGCCTGGGCGAACAAGTCTAGCGATCTGACCACGACATTCCTCCGGAACTGCGAATGCACGACCGTTCCTCCAGGCTTGATCGCCGCGCGTTGATCTGGGTCAAGGCCGGGCCTCCCGGAGCCGGGCACTCCCCATGCTGCGCTTCGCATATCGGGTCGGGGAATCATGCCTCACACTTCAACCAGTCGGGACGGGGTCTCATTCGACGTCATCCTTCTCTACGTGTTCACGGGGGTGGCCGCCTTCGGGAGCCTGCTCGCCGCGGCCTTTACCCAGGATCCGCTATTCCGGTTCCATAGCGCCGTGGCGCTGGCGATTTCGCTGCTCGCCGCGGCGGCGATGACTATCGTCGTCGCCGATAACCGCTATGTCACCGACCCGGATCGCTACGAGGATGGCGTCATTCGCGCCGGCGTGATCGCCACCATGTTCTGGGGCGCGGTGGCCATGCTGGTGGGGGTGATCATCGCCTCCCAGCTGGCCTGGCCGAAGATCTTCTACTTCCCCGAGGCCGGCTGGCTGAACTTCGGACGCCTGCGTCCCATCCACACCTCCGGGGTGATCTTCGCCTTTGGCGGCAACGCCCTGATCGCCACGTCCTTCTGGGTGGTCCAGCGCACCTGCAAGGCCCGGCTGGCCGGCGGGATCGCGCCATGGTTCGTGTTCTGGGGCTACCAGGTTTTCCTGGTCATGGCGGTCACCGGCTACCTGGTGGGCATCACCCAATCCAAGGAATACGCCGAGCCGGAATGGTATGTGGATATCTGGCTGACCATCGTCTGGGTCGCCTATCTGCTGGTCTTCCTGGGCACGATCTGGAAGCGCAAGGAGCCGCACATCTATGTGGCCAACTGGTTCTATCTGGCGTTCATCGTCACCGTGGCGGTGCTGCACCTGGTGAACAACGCCGCGCTGCCGGTGGGTCTGCTGAACCATCGCAGCTACTCGGTCTATTCCGGCGTCCAGGACGCTCTGGTGCAGTGGTGGTACGGCCACAACGCCGTGGGCTTCTTCCTCACCGCCGGCTTCCTGGGGATGATGTACTACTTCGTGCCGAAGCGGGCCGAGCGGCCGGTCTATTCCTACCGGCTGTCCATCGTCCACTTCTGGTCGCTGATCTTCATCTACATCTGGGCGGGCCCGCACCACCTGCACTACACGGCCCTGCCGCAGTGGACCCAGACCCTGGGGGCCACCTTCTCGATCATGCTTTGGATGCCCTCCTGGGGCGGCATGATCAACGGCCTGATGACCCTGTCAGGGGCCTGGGACAAGATCCGCACCGATCCCGTCATCCGCTTCATGGTGGTGTCGCTGGCCTTCTACGGCATGTCGACCTTCGAGGGGCCGCTGATGTCGATCCGCGAGGTCAACGCCCTCAGCCACTACACCGACTGGACCATCGGCCACGTGCACTCCGGCGCCCTGGGCTGGGTCGGCTTCATCAGCTTCGGCGCCATCTACTGCATGGTCCCCTGGCTGTGGAAGAAGGACCGGCTGTATTCCAACGCGCTCGTGGAGTGGCACTTCTGGATCGCGACCACCGGCCTGCTGCTCTACATCACCTCGATGTGGGTCTCCGGGATCATGGAAGGCCTGATGTGGCGCGAATACACGCCCCAGGGCTTCCTGGCCTACAGCTTCATTGAAACCGTAGCGGCCAAGCACGTCGAAAACGTCGTCCGGATGATTGGAGGTCTCATGTACCTCATCGGGACGCTGATCATGTCTTACAACCTTTGGCGGACGGTCAAGCTGCCGAGCTCGAGCGCGCAGGCGCTCGGCCCGAACGCCACCTTCGCCCTCGCCGCGGCTGAGTAGGAGGGCGCCCCCATGTGGTTCAATCACGCCAAGTTCGAGCGTCACTCCCTGCTGCTGGTGATCGGGATCGTCATCGTCGTCTCGATCGGCGGCCTGGTGGAGATCTCACCGCTCTTCTACCTGGAGAGCACCATCGAGAAGGTCGACGGGATCCGTCCCTACACCCCGCTCGAACTCGAGGGCCGGGACATCTACATCCGCGAGGGCTGCTATCTCTGCCACTCGCAGATGATCCGGCCGTTGCGGGATGAGGCGGAGCGCTACGGCCACTTCAGCCTGGCGGCCGAGAGCATGTACGACCACCCGTTCCAGTGGGGGTCAAAGCGCAACGGGCCTGATCTGGCCCGGGTCGGCGGCAAGTACTCGGACAGCTGGCATCGCGATCACATGACCGATCCCCGCTCGGTGGTGCCGGAATCGGTGATGCCTCCCTACGCCTTCCTGGCCGAGAAGGAGCTCGACTATCACGATATCGGCGACAAGCTGATGGCCATGGCGCGCCTGGGCGTGCCCTACACCAAGGAAGAGATCGCCAGCGCGGCGGACGACCTGGAGGCCCAGGCCGACCCCTTCGACTCCCGCGGCACCAAGCTCAAGGCCCACTACGGCGACAAGATCGCCCAGCGCGACTTCGACGGCGATCCCGACCGGATCACCGAGATGGACGCTCTGATCGCCTATCTCCAGATGATGGGCACGCTGGTGGACTTCCGGACCTACAAGGCCCAGGCGCCGGAGAACCTGAGATGAGCGGGTTTTCCTACGAGCAGGTGGCCCGGTTCGCCCAGCAAGGGGGGACCATCTATTTCGGCCTGATGTTCATCGCCGGCCTGATCTACGCGCTCTGGCCTCGTCACAAGGCGTCCTTCGAACGCCTCGCCGTACTCCCGCTTGAGAACCATGAGGACGAGCATGTCCAACCGTGAAACCGACGACGTCACGGGCGTCGAAACCACCGGCCACGAGTGGGACGGCATTCGGGAGCTCGACAATCCCCTGCCGCGCTGGTGGCTGTGGACCTTCTATGGATGCATCGCCGTGGCGGTGGTCTACTGGGTCCTGATGCCGGCCTGGCCAGGGCTCCACGGCTACACCAAGGGCATCCTCGGGGCCTCCGACCGCCGCAATGTCGCGGTGGAGCTGGCGGCGCTGGAAAAGGTCCGCGGCGCCGAGGCGCAGAAGCTGAAGACCGTCTCGCTCGCCCAGATCGAAAAGGATCCGCAGCTCCAGGCCTACGCCCTGGCGGTGGGCCAGTCGATCTTCGGCGACAACTGCGCCACATGCCATGGCGTGGGCGGCACGGGCGGCAAGGGCTATCCCAACCTGAGGGACGACGTCTGGCTGTGGGGCGGGTCGCTGGAGGATATCCAGCATACGATCCAGGTGGGCGTGCGCTCCGACAACCCCAATACCCGCTTCTCGCAGATGCCGGCCTTCGGCCGCGACCAGATGCTGAAGCCTGAGCAGATCGACGACCTGACCGAGTACGTGGTCGCGCTCTCGCACCGCAAGGCCGATCCCGCGGCGGTGGCGCGGGCGGCGCCGGTGTTCGCCGAGCAGTGCGTGGCCTGCCATGGTCCGGAAGGGAAGGGCGACCAGACCAAGGGCGCCCCCAACCTCACCGATCGTGACTGGCTCTACGGGTCCGCCCGTGCGGATATCCGCGGTCAGATCTGGAACGGTCGCGGCGGCGTCATGCCCACCTGGGAACGGCGCTTCAGCCCCGAAACCATCAAGGCGCTGGCGGTCTATGTCCATGCCAACGCCGCAGGCCAGTAGCTTTCATGACCGTGGTCATCGACCGCACCAAGCCCCCGGCGCCGGGCTCCAGCGAGCCCGGTCCGGTCTCGGCCGCCGCCCGGGCCCGGGCCAAGGATCAGGTGGGCGGCGGGCTCTATAAGCCTCGCGCGCCGATCTATCCGAAGCTGGTCCACGGGCGCTGGCGGGCGATCAAATGGGCCATGCTGATCGCCACCCTGGCGATCTACTACATCACGCCGTGGATCCGCTGGCACAGGCCGGGCGGCCTGCCCAAGCAGGCGGTGCTGGTGGATTTCGTCGGCCGACGCTTCTACTTCTTCGACATCCAGCTCTGGCCGCAGGAGGTCTATTTCATCACCGGCCTGCTGGTGATCGCCGCCCTGGGCCTGTTCCTGACCACCGCCCTGTTCGGCCGGCTATGGTGCGGCTACGCCTGCCCGCAGACCGTCTGGACCGACCTGTTCATCTATGTGGAGCGGATGTTCGAGGGCGACCGCAACGCCCGCATGAAGCTCGACGCCTCGCCCTGGTCGTTCAACAAGGCCTGGCGCAAGATCGGCAAGCACGCGGTCTGGCTGGCGATCGGGTTCAGCACCGGGGGCGCCTGGATCTTCTATTTCCATGACGCCCCGCACCTGATCCACACCTTCTGGATCGGCCAGGCGCCGGCCACGGCCTATCTGTTCTGCGGCCTGCTGACGGCCACCACCTATGTGTTCGCCGGGACCATGCGGGAGCAGGTCTGCACCTATATGTGCCCCTGGCCCCGGATCCAGGGGGCGATGCTGGATTCGCATTCCCTGCAGGTGACCTATCTGCGGGACCGCGGCGAGCCCCGGTCCCCGCACAAGAAGGGCGCGAGCTGGGAGGGGCGCGGCGACTGCGTCGACTGCAACCAGTGCGTGGTGGTCTGCCCCATGGGGATCGACATCCGTGACGGCGCCCAGCTGGAGTGCATCAATTGCGGCCTCTGCATCGACGCCTGCGACGAGATCATGCTCAAGGTGGAACGGCCCAAGGGGCTGATCGCCTATGACACCGACGCCGCGGTCGCCGACCGTGAGGCGGGCCGCAAGGCCGGCTACCAGCCCATCCGCCCCCGCACCATCTTCTACGCCCTGGCGCTCTGCCTGGTGTCGGGGATCATGCTCTGGGGCCTGACGCACCGCACGACGATCGACCTGCAGATCCTGCGCGACCGCAACCCCACCTTCGTCACCCTGCACGATGGCGCCATCCGCAATGGCTACACCCTGAAGATCGCCAACCGCAGCTTCGCCGACGCCACCGCCGAGATCCGCCTCACCGGACTGGCTGACGTCCGCCTGAAGACCCCCGGCGAGCCGTCCGACGCGGCCATGCTCACGGCCGTCATCCCCGCCAACGAGGTCCGCGCCGTGCGGGTGTTCGTGACCGCTCCGGCCGCGGCGCTCTCCGCGCCCAATCTGCCGGCTCAGTTCCAGGTGAAGATGGCGGGCGCGGCGACCTCGAAACCCACCATCTTCCTGTCCGGAGCCGCGAACCCGAGATGACCCTCATGCCCGCGCCCAGCCCTCCCGCCCCCCAGCCCGGCCAGCTCCGCGGCTGGCACGTCCTGGCCGCCATGGTCGGCTTCTTCGCCATCGTGATCGCCGTAAACATGGTGATGGCCGTCTCCGCCTATCGCACCTTCCCGGGCGAAGTGTCGGCGACCCCCTATGAGGATGGGGTGGCCTACAACAAGAAGCTCGCCCAGCTGTCCGCCCAGGCGAAACTGGGCTGGGTTCCCGCGGCCAGCGTGACCCCGGCCGGCGCCGTTCTTGTCCAGGTGCAGGACCGTGACGGCGCCCCGGTCCGGGGCCTGACGCTGAAGGGTCGCCTGGAGCGGCCGGCCACCGAGTCAGGCCGCATCGTGCCGGTGTTCCACGAAACCCAGCCCGGGACCTATCTCGCCAGCCCCGGCCGGCTGGTGGGGGCCTGGGACCTGACGGTGGACCTGACGGATGCCAAAGGCCGGCTCTTCGAGGCCGAGCGGAGGCTGACATGGCCCTGACCTATGGCGCCGCCGCCCAGGGCGACTTCTCCGCCTTTCTGCGGCCCGGTCCTGATCAGAGCTCCACCCTCGACCTGCTGGTGAAGGGCGCGCGGTGCGCGGCCTGCCTGGCAAAAATCGAGGGCCAGGTGGCGGCGCTTTCCGGGGTCACCAACGCCCGGCTGAATCTCACCACCGGCAAGCTGAGCGTCCGCTTCGGCCGACAGGCCGGGGATCCGGGCGCCGTCATCGCGACCCTGGAGCGCCTGGGCTATCCGACCACGCTCTACGATCCGGCCCAGGCGGCGGCGGTCCAGGACCGCGAAGGCAAGCGCCTGCTGATGGCTCTGGCCGTGGCCGGGTTCGGCGCCGCCAACGCCATGATGTTCTCCGTGCCCCTGTGGGCCGGACTGTTCGGCCAGGAGCTGGGCCCCGCCACCCGCACCTTCATGCAGTGGGCCAGCGGTCTGATCGCCGCCCCCTGCGCCCTCTATGCGGGGATGCCGTTCTTCGAATCCGCCTGGCGCTCGGTGAAGGCCGGGCGGGCCAATATGGACGTGCCGATCTCGCTGGGGGTGATCCTCACCCTGCTGATCAGCTTCCAGGAGACCCTGCTGCGGGGCCGGGACGCCTATTTCGATGCGGCGGTCTCCCTCCTGTTCCTGCTGTTGATCGGCCGCTGGCTTGACCACCAGCTACGCGCCCGGGCCCAGAGCGCGGCCGCCGACCTCCTGGCCATGCAGGCCCCCGCCGCTGCGGTGCTCGACGCCACCGGGGCCGAGCGCCGCACGCCGATCGGCGATGTCGCGGTCGGCGACCGGGTGCTGGTGCGGCCGGGGGAACGCGTCCCGGTCGACGGCGTGGTGGCCTCCGGCTGCTCCGAGCTCGACAACGCCCTGCTCACCGGCGAGACCGCCCCCCAGACCGTCGGGCCGGGCCTGGCCTGTCGCGCCGGCGCGCTCAACCTCTCCGGCGCGCTCCACCTGACCGCCACCGCGCGGGCAGAAGATTCCGCCGTGGCCGAGATCGCCCGCCTGATCGAGGCCGGGGCCCAGGCCAAGTCGCGCTATGTGCGGCTGGCCGACCGCGCCGCCGGGATCTACGTGCCCGTGGTCCACACCGCCGCGGCCCTGACCTTCGGCCTCGGCTGGGCCCTGGGTCTCGGCCCCCGGGAGGCGCTGCTGCGGGCCGTGGCGGTGCTGATCATCACCTGTCCCTGCGCCCTGGGCCTGGCGGTGCCCGCCGTGCAGATCGCCGCCTCCTCGCGGCTGTTCCGCAAGGGCGTCTTGGTGAAGTCCGGCGCCGCTCTGGAGCGGCTGGCGGAAGTCGATCACGTGGTGTTCGACAAGACCGGGGTCCTGACCCTTGGTCGCCCGCAGCTCATCGATCCCGCGTCCGGGGCTGTGGCCCTGGCCGCGCCTCTGGCCCGCGCCTCGTCGCACCCCCTGGCCCGCGCCCTGGCGGCCGCCTGTCCGGGGACGGAGATCGCCGAGCGGGTGACCGAGACCCCCGGGGTCGGCGTCGAGGGCTGGATCGGCGGGCGCCGGGCCCGGCTTGGCCGGGCGGACTTTGTCGGCGCTCCGGTGTCGACCTCCGGCGAGACCGAGCTCTGGTTCGGTTTTGACGGGGATGTCCGGGTGCGCCTCGGATTCCGCGATGAACTGCGTCCCGATGCGCTCGAGACCCTCAACGCCCTGCGGGCCCGGGGCCTGTCGGTGGAGATCCTGTCGGGTGACCTGGCGGGTCCGGTGGCCGAGATCGCCAAGGCTCTGGGCGTCGCCGCCTGGCGCGCCGCGCTCACCCCGGCGGACAAGGCCGCCGCCGTTGACGCCCTCCGCGCCCAGGATCGCAAGGTCCTGATGGTGGGGGACGGCCTGAACGACACCGCGGCGCTCTCCAAGGCCCACGCGGCCATGGCGCCGGGCACGGCCCTGGACGCCAGCCAGAACGCCGCGGACCTGGTGTTTTCCGGCGACGAGCTGGGCGCTGTGGTGACCGCCATCGACGTCGCCCGGGCGGCCCGTCGACGGGCGCTGGAGAACTTCAGCTTCTCGGCTCTCTACAACCTGGTGGCGGCGCCGGCGGCGATGCTGGGCGTCATCAATCCCTTCGTGGCCGCCCTGGCCATGTCGGGCTCCTCCCTGGTGGTGACGCTCAACGCGCTGCGGATGCGCCGGGTGGGCCGATGAACATCATCTTCCTCCTGGCGCCCTTCTCGATCCTGCTGGCGCTCACCGGCCTGGGCGCCTTCTGGTGGACCCTGCGCAACGGCCAGTACGAGGACCCGGTGGGAGACGCCGAGCGCATCCTGATGACCGACGCAGACGAGTCCCCCGGCGGAGTTTGATCCAGGTCACGGCGACGGCGGCGCTGGCGGGGTTGGGTGGTGTCTCAAGCCACCGGAGATTCCCTTGTCCGCCTCCCTGGAAACCCTGCAACACCATCGTCCGGCGCCGTTCGAGCTTGAAGCCCTGGTGGCGAAATATGACGGGCGGGCGCCGCGCTATACGAGCTATCCCACCGCCGTCCAGTTCACGCCCGACGTGACCGCAGAGGTCTATCGCCAATGGCTGGGGGCGCTCCCGGCCGACGAGCCGGTGTCGCTCTATCTGCACATTCCGTTCTGCTCGCGGCTCTGCTGGTTCTGCGGCTGCAACACCCGGGCGGTCAATCGGCACGAACCGGTGAGCGAATATGTCCGCAACCTGGTGACCGAGATCGGCCTCCTGGCGGCGGCCCTGCCGGGGCGGCGACCGGCCCATGCGATCCATTTCGGCGGCGGAAGTCCGAACATGCTGACCGGGGAGGAGCTGGCGACGATCTTCCGCGCCCTGCAATGCGTGTTCGAGATCGACGCCGATACGGAGATCGCCGCGGAGCTCGACCCGGCCGGATTGACGCAGGACTGGGTCGCCGCCGCGGCCGCCTGCGGCCTGACCCGCGCCAGCCTCGGCGTGCAGAACCTGGCGCCGGAAGTCCAGGCGGCGGTGAACCGGACGGAGAGTTTCGAGGACGTCGCCCGGGCGGTGGGCTGGCTGCGGGAGGCCGGGATCCGCTCGGTCAATATCGACCTGATGTATGGCCTGCCGCACCAGACGATCCACAACACCCTGGCGACCCTCGACAGCATCCTCAGCCTGCGTCCGGATCGCGTGGCCCTGTTCGGCTACGCCCATGTGCCCTGGATGAAGGCCCACCAGCAGCTGATCGACGAAAAGGCCCTGCCGGGGGCGGTGGCCAGGCTCGAGCAGTCGGAGGCCGCGGCCGAACGCCTGATCGCGGCGGGCTATGTGCGGATCGGCCTCGATCATTTCGCCCTGCCGGAAGACGACCTGGCGCGGGCCCAGGCCGAGGGCCGCCTCAGGCGGAATTTCCAGGGCTACACCACCGACGAGGCCGGGGTCCTGCTGGGGCTTGGGGCCTCGGCCATCGGCAGCCTGCCACAGGGATATGTGCAGAACGTCGCCCAGGAACTGGGCTGGCGCGCGGCGGTGCTCAAGGGCGAGCTGCCGGTCGCCCGCGGCGTGCCGATCACCGACGAGGACCTGTTCCGCGGCGAGATCATCGAGCGGCTGATGTGCGACCTGGAGGTCGACCTGGCCGATGTGTGCGCCATTCACCGCCGGCCCCTGGAGAGCCTGGCCGAAGAACGCGCAGCGTTGCGGGCCTTCGAGCCGGACGGCCTGGTGCGATTCAGCGGCGACCGGGTGATCGTCACCGAGACCGGACGGCTGGTGGTGCGCTCCATCGCCGCCGTCTTCGACCGATATTTCGATCCGGACGGCGGTCGCCATTCAAAGGCCGTCTGATGGCCCGTAGGATCCTGGTGATCAACGGCCATCCAGATCCCAGCGCCGAACGGCTGGCTGCCGGGCTGGTC
>Ga0265327_10001771_pt1 | contig 25517 bp, 24 predicted proteins | sample 41621metaG_FD_202089 | JGI IMG/M metagenome (GOLD analysis project Ga0265327, IMG submission 202089) | Rhizosphere microbial communities from Carex aquatilis grown in University of Washington, Seatle, WA, United States - 4-16-21 metaG | ecosystem: Host-associated > Plants > Roots > Rhizosphere...
CGTTATAGGGCGTGTTCGCATAGACCTGGCGGGTATAGCCGGCCAGGCGCGCCTTGAGGCCGGTCAGCGGCAGGCGCTCGATGCTGCTCTTCTGCAGGGTCTTGATGGTCTCGTCGCCGTACCAGTTTGAGGCCAGGGGGCTGCCGGGGCCCTTGAGGTCAGCATGGCCCTCCTCGCCCTTGGTGGCGCCGATATAGAGCGCGCCTCCGGCCTCGCCGAGCGCCAGGGCCGAGGGGTACCAGCCGGCGGGGATGAAGCCCTCCACCTCGCTGTGGGCCGCATCCCGCACGTCGATCACCGCCACGTCATTATTGTCCGCATTGGCCACGAACAGCCGGTGATGCTTCTGGTCGAGAGCCAGGGAATTGGGGGTCGAGCCCTCGGGCGCCAGGGGCGTCAACGCGGTGGAGATCTTCTCGACCACCTCCAGTGTCCGGCTGTCGATGACATAGACCGTGTTCTCGTTGGAGCAGGCCACGAACAGCCGGCCGTCCGGGGCCAGGATCATGTCATTGGGGTTGAAGCCGACCGGGATGGTCTTGATCACCTTCGTCTGGCCGGTGTCGACGACGGCGACCGTCCGGTCCCCCCAGTTGGAGACGAACAGCCGCTTGCCGTCAGGGCTGAGGGCCAGCTCATAGGGACTGGTTCCCACCCGCACCCGGCCGCGGATTGCGCCGGTCTTGGCGTCGAAAGCCACCACGTCGGTCGGGGCAAGCGAGGTTCCGCGGTTGGCGGCATAGACCAGGCCCCGCTTCGGATCGGCCAGCACCCCGGCCCACCAGGTCTTGTTCATGGGCACGGTGGGGTCGAGGAAGGTGGCGACCGGCTTGGGGTTCAGCCGGCCATTGCGGTAGGCGAGCGCATAGATCGGCGCCACCGAGGCCTCGATCCTCTTCTCGCCATTGGCGTTGCCGCCGGAGACATAGAGGGTGTGGCCGTCCGGCGACCAGGCCAGGCCCAGCCAGGTGGTCTTCAGCGGGACCTCCTGCACCAGCCGATGGGTCTTCGCGTCGATGACGCTGATCCCATGCGGCAGGTAGCCCGCATGGGCGGCGATGATCACCCGCCCGTCGGGGGAGGGGAGCATCTTCATCAGAAGGTCGTTGGTGTCGGCGATCCGGGCGCCGGCCGGGGTGATGCGCCAGCCATTGGGCAGGTCGAACCCACCCCCCGGGGTGGGACCGGGAAGGGCGGTGGTGGCCTCGCCGATGGTGCGGGGGTGAGTGGACTGCGGCGGCGCGCCCTGGCCAGGCGTGGCCAGCCCCGTCGCCATCAGGGTCGCGATGATGAAGGCCGGGGGGAGCGGGCGGGAACGGCGCATCTGGCGATCCTTAGCTTGGCTTTGCGACAGTCGTAGCCGACATCGGCGGCGGCGCCGACCGCTTCCCGCGGCTGCGGCGCCGGTTGTCGCCGCGCCACGCCGGGGTTATGGCGAGCCATGGAAGACCTGACCCAACTCGGCCGCGACATCCGCGGCTTCGCGAGTCCCGAGGAGGCCGTGCTGGAGCGCGTGCCCAATCCGCAGAAGGACACGCTCTATCTCGCCCGCTTCACCGCCCCGGAGTTCACCTCCCTCTGCCCGGTGACCGGCCAGCCCGACTTCGCCACGCTGATGATCGACTACGCCCCTGGCGACTGGCTGATCGAATCGAAATCGCTGAAGCTGTACCTGGGGTCGTTCCGCAATCATGGGGCGTTTCACGAGGACTGCACGGTGGCCATCGGGCGCAAAATCGTCGAGGTCGCTGAGCCGGCATGGCTAAGGATCGGCGGGTATTGGTATCCGCGCGGCGGCATCCCTATCGATGTCTTCTGGCAGAGCGGTCCGCCGCCCCAAGGATTGTGGCTCCCCGACCAGGGAGTGCCGCCCTATCGCGGCCGCGGATGAGGAATCTTCATTGGTCCTGAGACCAACTTCGGAGGGGAGCCTCGCCTGTGATTACAATCCCTGTTCCATACCTGTTCGATGAGTCTGGCCGGCTGCTTCGCGCGCCGCGCCAAGGGGCCGCGTCAGGGTGTCGCCAACTCACACCCGACTAGCCGAGGTGGCGGATTTGGGGTATACGAAAAGAGCCCAACTCTCCTCGGGCGTGTCACACTTCAGGCCGGGCGGCGTTCTCCACGCTGTCCGGCCGTCGTGTTTCTGGTGGGGCCTGATTGTCTAGGGCCGCCAGGCGGTGGTGAGGGCCTGCGGGTCGGGCCGCTCGCGCTCCTGCGGGGGTTCCCGGTGGGTTCCCATGAACACGAATCCCGCCACGCGCTCATGCGCCTCGAGCCCGAGAATCGCCCGCGCCTCAGCGTCATAGGCGTACCAGTCGGTGATCCAGTTCGCGCCATAGCCCAGGGCCTGGGCGGCGTAGAGCAGGGTGGTGCAGACGGCCCCGGCCGACAGCTCCTGCTCCCAGTCGGGGATATCCCCGGGCTTCAGGCCCGAGATCACCGCCACCCCCAGGGGCGGGGTCTTCAGCTTGGCGAGCTTGGCCGCCGCGCGGGTGTCGCCGCGCGACAGGGCCAGGGCTTCCAGTCGTTCCGCAAAAACCTCCTTGAAGCCCGGCTCCAGAACGATGAAGCGCCACGGGGCGAGCTTGCCATGGTCCGGCACCCGGGCCGCCAGCCGGATGAGGGCGGCGACCTCGGCGGGCGAGGGGCCGGGTTCCGCCAGGGTGACGGCGGAGGCCGATCGGCGGGTCGCCAGGAAGGCCAGGACATCGGGGCGGGGCGTGGGCTCAAGGGGGGCTCCGAAGGCCGGCGGGGCGGGCAGGGTCAGGGACATTGGCGCGCCTCGTTAGCGAAACCGGAACACGGGGTCCTTTATGGGGGGCGCAGGCCGTTAGGCAAGGCGGAGCCCGATCATGTCCCAAAAGCCGGACTGGCTGAGACCGCACGGCACGCCGTGGCGCCGCGGGCCCGCCCGCCGCGTCTATGACAATCCCTGGATCTCCCTCACCGAGTTCGACGCCACAGCCCCCACCGGCGCCCCGGCGCTCTATGGCCTGGTGGGGTTCAAGAACCTCGCCATCGCGGTCCTGCCCCTGCATGACGATGGCGCGGTGACCCTGGTGGGCCAACACCGGTTTCCGGCCGGCGACTATAGCTGGGAGATTCCGGAGGGCGGCGGTCCCCTGGAGGTTGATCCCCTGGAAAGCGCCCGGCGGGAGCTTCGGGAGGAGACCGGCCTGGTGGCGTCGGACTGGCGCGAGGTGCTGCGGATGCAGCTGTCCAATTCGGTCACCGACGAGCGTGCGGTGGGATATCTGGCCACGGGGCTGAGCCTGGCCGACCCGCAGGCCCATGGCGACGACACCGAGGACATCGCCCTGGCCCGCGTCCCGTTCCGCGAAGCCCTGGACGCCGCCATGGCCGGATGGATCGAAGACGCCCTGACAGTGGCGATGTTGCTTCGGGCTTACCATATGGCCCGGGAAGGGCAGTTCTCGAGCGCGCTGGCGCGCGCCGTGCTAGGATGAGGGGAATGTCATGGGACGGGAAGAGCCGATGAGTCAGCGCCTGGAAGTGATCGATCCCACTGCACCGCCGCCGGTGTGGGCGTCGTTGCGTAATGAAGCCGAGCGGGCCGCCAAGGATGAGCCGGCCCTCGCATCGCTGTTGAACGCGGTGGTGATCAGCCACGACAATCTGGGCGAGGCCCTGTCCTACCAGCTGGCGCGGAAGCTGGGCGACCAGGAGCTGCGGGCCATGAGCCTGCGGGAGCTGGCCACTGCCGCCTATCGGCATAATCCCCGTCTGGTGGAAATCGCCGAGGCGGACCTGCGGGCGGTGTTCGAGCGCGACCCGGCCTGCAAGGGCTATGTGCAGCCCTTCCTGTTCTTCAAGGGCTTCCTGGCCCTGCAGACCCAGCGCGTCGCCCACTGGCTCTGGCACGAGGGCCGCGAGACCATCGCCCTCTATCTCCAGAGCCGGATGAGCGAGGTGTTCCAGGTGGATATCCATCCGGCCACCCGCATAGGCTCCGGCGTCTTCGTCGACCATGGCACCGGCATCGTCATCGGTGAGACCGCGGTGATCGGCGACGACGTCTCCCTGCTGCAGGGAGTGACCCTGGGCGGCACGGGGGCCGAGCGCGGCGACCGCCACCCGAAGATCGGCAAGGGCGTGCTGCTGGGCGCGGGCGCCAAGGTGCTGGGAAATATCACCATCGGCGACTACGCCAAGATCGCCTCGGGCTCGGTGGTGCTGAAGCCGGTTCCGGCTGGCTGCACGGCGGCCGGGGTTCCGGCGCGACTGGTGAACTGCCCCACCTGCGATGAGCCGCCGGCCCGCAGCATGGACCACACCCTGGCCGACGCGGTCTACGACTACGTGATCTGACGTTCCTGACGGGGCCCTCGCTAGGCGAGGGCCTTGGCCAGGAAGGCGACGCAGCGGTTCATCAGATCCACCTGCTGGCTCTCCGGCCATTCCGGGTGCCCAACGCGCTTCACCTCGAGATATTCGCACGGCCGGCCCGCCGCCTTCAGGGCTGCAGCCATGTTCCGCGCCTGGTCGAGCGGCACGATCTGATCGTTGAAGCCGTGGGCGATCATCACCGGAATCTTCAGTTCGGCCGCCCGGCGGCGCGGTGAGGCCTGGACCAGCCTGGCCATGTCGGTCGCCGGATCTCCGATCCGCTGGGTCCAGAATTTCACGCCGTAGTCGTCGGCGGTGTCGTCGGTCTTCCGTTTCCAGCTCAGGAAGTCGGGCAGGTCGCTGATGCCGGCGATCGACACCGTGGCGCGATAGAGATCCGGCCGCAGGATCGGACCCATCAGGGCGGCGTAGCCGCCATAGCTGGCCCCCATGATCGCCACCCGGCTGCGATCGAGCTTCCGCTCGGTCAGCACCTGCTGGACCGCGTCCTCCACATCCTCCTGCATCCGGTCGCCCCAACGCCCCCAGCCAGCCTTGGCGAAGCTGAGACCGTAGCCATCGGATCCCCGGAAGTTGGGCTGCAGCACCCACCAGCCCTGGCCGGCCAGGGTCTGGACCCACTCGTCGAACGCGAAGAAGTCCCGGCTCTCGGGGCCGCCATGCGGCAGCACCACCAGGGAGCCCGGCGCCTTGGAGGGCGGCGCGGTGAGGTAGGCGGTGATGGACTTCCCGTCGCGGGTGCGGACCTTGAGCGTCTCCATGGCGCCCAGCTTTTCCGGCGCCAGGTTCGACCGTCGCTGGCCGAACTCGATGATCTTCCGGCTCGGCTTGTCATAGAGAAAATAGGCGCCGGGCTGGAGCGGACCGGAGGCCACCGCCAGATAGCGATTCCGCGCCTTGTCCGCATCGACGATCTGGATGCCGCACTGGTTTCCGAAATAGGCCTCCATCGCCCCGAAATGCGCCGGCATGTCGGCCTCTGCGAATACGTAGCCCGGCCGGTCCGTCGCATACCGAACCCCGCGCAGGCGGCCCTGATGGTCGATGGAGGCGCCGTCGGCGTCCGCGTCGGCCCGAGGCAGCAGGGGCGGGCCATAGCTGAGATCATGCAGGTCGAGACGGCGAACGGACATGGTCTCCTCCCCCTCCATCCGCGCGCTCACAAAGAACACGCCGGGCTCCGAAGCCGCGCCGATGAGATGGAAGTCGCGCGTCTGGTCGATCTTCAGGGTGCGCACCATCTTCCACTCGCTCGCGCCGGGCGGGCGGGCCAACACCTTGACCAGGGATTCGTCGGAACTGCCGTCGAGGCGGACCATCGGCATGCCGTTCTGGGTGAACCAGCGATTCGTCCGAGGAATTCCGTATTCCATCACCACGGCGTCGCCGGTGTTGACGTTCACCCGATAGAGCGCTGGCATCTCCTTGTTCACGTCGAAGGCCATCATCAGGACGTTGTCGTCATCGTCCGGCAGATCGTCGATCAGCCTGCCCAGGTCGTGGACGTAGAACACCGCCTTGCCGCGGTTCTGGAACAGCAGCACCGGCTGGGTCCCGTCGTCGCGGATCGAGATCACCCGGCGGATATATTCGTCCGGCATGCCCTTGGGCGCGACATTGTAGGTGACCCAGACCAGCAGCCGGGTCTCGCTGGCCCAGGCGACCTCGCTCGCCTCGTGATTGCCCAGGGGGATCCGGCGGGGCGGCGCCTCCGGCCGGCCCAGGTCGATGATGTCCATGTAGGATTGCACCACCGCGCCGGTCTTGTCGGCGTGCAGCACCGCCACGCGCCCGCCGGCGGGGGAGAGGGCTGCGTCCGACGTGGTGGGGGGGCGGAAGAAATCCTCGGGTGCGTAGCCGGTCGGCCCAGCGGCCTCGGCGGTTCCAACCCCCAGCAGGCCCAGCAGGGCGCCAGCGCCAATCCCAGCGCCAATCAAGGTGTCACGTCGCGAAATCATCATCAGCCCCCCAGCCCACTACTCCTAGATGTGCCGGGATCGACGGGCAGCGTCAACGCGGGGGCGAAAAAACTGCCGCCTGGGACCTGTCATCCCCAGACTTCGGTCCGGCGCGGTTTCCCCGGCGGGCGAAAGCGATGTAGGTTCCGCCCCTGTTTGAACTGGCTGGGAGCGTGGCCGTGGACGAGAAGACCATCCGCAAGATCGAAGGGCACCTGCGGGGCACCTTCGCCAACGCGCGGATCACCCTGGTCCCCCGGCCGAAGCAGAAGGATTCCGCTGAGGTCTATATCAGCGAGGAGTTCATCGGCGTGGTGTTCCAGGATGAGGACGAGGACGGCTCGTTCATGTTCGAAATGGCGATCCTCGCTGAAGACCTGCCCTGAGCCGTTAGCGCCAAGAGGCTGAGGCGGTCGCCAGGGCGACCGCCCGCCGATTTCTTCAGAGCACCCCAAGCATCTCCGCCACCAGCGGATGCCGAACAATGTCGCGGTCCTTGAGCCGCACGACGGCGATATTGGGCACGGCCTCCAGCCGCTCGGCCACGGGCCCGAGGCCGGACATTTCCGGCAGCAGGTCCGACTGGTTGGGGTCGCCGGTGACCACCATAGTCGAATGCCATCCCAGGCGGGTCAGCAGCATCTTCAGCTGGACGTAGGTGCAGTTCTGCGCCTCGTCGATCACCACGAAGGCGTTGTTGAGCGTGCGTCCTCGCATGAAGCCCACCGGGGCGATCTCGATGGCGCCCTCGGCCATCAGCGCCCGCACCCGCTTCATCGACAGTCGGTCGGACAGGGCGTCGTAGAGCGGGCGAAGATAGGGGGCCAGCTTGTCTTCCATCTCCCCGGGCAGGAATCCGATGGACTCGCCCGCCTCCACCGCCGGCCGGGACAGTACGATGCGGCCCACAGATCCCGATTCCAGCGCCTCCACCGCCTTGGCGATGGCCAGATAGGTCTTGCCCGTCCCGGCTGGACCCAGCGCCATCACCAGGTTCTTGGCGTCGATGGCGGCGATCAGCTCTTCCTGGCCGGGGGACTTGGCCTTGATGGTCTTGAGGTAGCCCTGCTCGCGATCCTCGCCATTATTGTTGCTGTGGTGGGGCAGGGGCGACCAGGCCCGTTCCAGCGGCAGGCGGCGTACTTTTCCCTCGTCCTCGAACTGAGTGGCGTCGAACGCGCCTTCGCGCAGCTGTCGCTTCAGGGCTCGCTTGGTCATCAAGGCCTCCTAGGGGGCATGAAAAAAGGGCGTATCCGCAATGGATCGCCCTTCGAGGTCGACTGAATTGGAAGGAGGAACAGGGCGCCGTGCGTGGCCTGGCGGCTCGCCTGACGTGCGGGACTGTGGCGGGCTGGCCCGCCGAAGCAACCTACGCGACACCCTCGTCTCCGTCCTGCGGGACGCCGCCAGCCGAAAGTCGGCCGTGGCGGGATACGGGAAGGCTATCGCCCTCTCGAATCGCCCGACTAAGATCATCCTAACCAGCTTAATGAACGGTTAAACAGGCCGTTTGTTTCAATAAACGAGGTGTGCTGATGAGTGTCTATGACTTGGGTGGGGTGTCTCCAGAACTTCCGGGTGAGGACGAATACTGGATTGCGCCCTCTGCATCCGTGATCGGGCGGGTGATTCTGAAGAAAAACGCTTCGGTGTGGTTCGGCGCAACCCTGCGGGGCGACAATGATCCCATCATCATTGGCGAGAATTCCAATGTCCAGGACGGCTCGGTCCTGCACACCGACACCGGCTCCCCGCTCACCATCGGCGCCAACGTCACTGTGGGCCACATGGTGATGCTCCACGGCTGCACCATCGGCGACAACTCCCTGGTGGGGATCGGCTCGATCATCCTCAATGGCGCGAAGATCGGCCGGAACTGCCTGATCGGGGCGAATTGTCTCATCACCGAGGGCAAGGAAATCCCTGACAACTCCCTGGTCATGGGCGCCCCCGGCAAGGTGATCCGCGAGATTTCCCAAGAACAGGGCCAGATGCTGGCCGGCGGCGCGCAGCACTATGTGCAGAACTGGAAGCGCTACAAGCTGGGGATGAAAGCCCTCTGATCGCCTGTTTCCCAGGCGCCGATCCAGGCCGTTGACGGACCTAGCGGCGCCTGACGAAGCTCAGCGTCAAACGGACGGGAGCCCGGCAGGCTCCGCACCAGACAGGGAGACCGCCCATGGCCTACGAATTCATCCGCGTGGAACGCGAAGGTCCGGTGACCGTGTTCACCCTCAACCGGCCGGAGGTGATGAACGCCCTGCACTCGCCGGCCCATTTCGAGCTGCATGAGGCCTTCGACGCCTTCGCCGCCGATCCGGACCAGTGGATCGGCATCGTCACCGGGGCCGGCGAGCGCGCCTTCTCGGCGGGTAATGACCTGAAGCACCAGGCGACCGGCGGCGAGATGAAGAGCCCGCCCTCAGGCTTCGCGGGCCTGACCTCTCGATTCGACCTCACCAAGCCGCTGATCGCCGCGGTGAACGGGGTGGCCATGGGCGGCGGGTTCGAGATCGCGCTGGCCTGCGACATCATCATCGCCTCGGAAGCGGCCACCTTCGCCCTGCCGGAGCCGCGGGTGGGCCTGGCCGCCCTGGCCGGCGGCCTGCACCGTCTGCCCCGGGCCATCGGGACCAAGCGGGCCCTGGGCATGATTCTCACCGGCCGCCGCGTCTCGGCCCAGGAGGGCTATGACCTGGGCTTCGTCAACGAGGTCACCCCGCCCCATGAGCTGATGTCCGCGGCCCGCCGCTGGGCCGCCCAGATCGCCGAGCTTTCGCCCATGTCGGTCCGCGCCTCGAAGGAGGCGGTGTTCAAGGGCCTGGATGAGCCCAGCCTGGAGGCCGCCATCAAGGGCCAGAACCGCTACCCCGCCGTCGCCGCCCTGTTCCGCTCCGAGGACTTCGTCGAAGGCCCCATGGCCTTCGCCCAGAAGCGTGCGCCGGCCTGGAAGGGGCGCTAGACCCGGCGGACGCGAGGCCTGGCGCGGATCGCCACGCCCAGGCCCGCAAAGCCGAGCATCATCATCGCCCAGGTCGCCGGCTCTGGGACGATCGCCACCGTCGAATCGATGGCGATGGCCAGGCTCTGGCCCTGGGTCACGGTGAGGCCGGCGAGATCGACCCAGACGGCGCCGGCGCGCAGCTGGACGTTGTCCGCCGTGAACCCTGGAACGCTCGACTGGGTCAGGATCGCCGAGGTGATCGGCCGGCTGAGGTCGAACAGCACGAAGCCGTTGAACGGGAAGTCCACGGCGAAGAAGCCGCTGTCGGCCGTCATCCGGAGGGAGGCGGCGTCGACCCGGAATATCTCCGGCGGAAAATGGAAAGTCAGAGGCGTGGCGTGCAGCTTCGCGGGCCCGAAGATTCCGCCAATGCTGGGGGTCAGGCGGTCGGCGGTGATCGGCTCGCTGAAGACGACGCCGCTCTCGAGCACCACCATGTCGCCCAGGATGGGCATGGCGGCGGCGGGTGAGGCCAGGGCCAGGGCGGCGAGGGCGGCCAGCAGGGTGAGCTCGGCCGGAGGTCGTCCGAAACCATAGGCCATGATCCACCTCCTCTGACGACGAGGATGTAGCCCCGATCGGGAGCCCGTCCCTGGCGGTGTAACGCCTCAGCCGGCCGCTGGGTTGATGCGGATCAAGAAGGGCCGCCGACTATTCGTCCCCGAACATCTTGCGGGTGAGCGCCACCTTGCCGGCCTCGATGTCGGCCACCTTGATCGCCGGCGTCGAGACCGTGGCCTGGGCGCTGGCCCGCCAGGCGTCGACGATCATGTCGCGCAGCTGATTCGAGCCTGCCGCCAGCCGGCCGAGGACGAAGGCGCGGCTGAGCGGTGTCACCTTGTCGGCGAATCCGCCCTGGGCCTCAAGTTCATAGAGCGCGATCACCTGCGCCTGGGAGGCGGCGAGATATGCCGCCGTCCGGGCCTGGATCGCACAGCCGCAGTTGGCATAGGGCTTGAGGCCGGGCTCCACCTGGTCGCGGGTGAGATTGGCCCGCAGGAACAGGGCCTCGAAGCGCCAGTGCAGGCCCTTGTCGTTGGAGAACCCCCTGGGGTTCGCCGCCTCGCCCCAGCCCATATAGTGGGTGCTGACATGCATGGGGTTGCTGGCGTCTCCCACATAGTGGCTCCAGACCCCGAGGTCGCGGATGGTCAGGCTCTCGCGACGCCGGGCGTCGGCGGCGAACCAGGTGCGGTCTGCGGCGGTTTTGGCGGTGTGCGCGCCGATCCGGTCGGCCCGCCAGTAGGCGAAGTCCTTCACCAGCTGCTGCCAGCCGTCGAGGATGGCATAGGGCAGGTACCCCGCCCGGTACTGGTCGGCGCCCTTGGCCCGCAGCGCGGTGTCGAAGGCCTCGCGGCTGTCCGGCAGGGCGGCCAGCGGCAGGGCGCCCAGCACCAGGCCCTCATCATCCAGGTGCACGTAGTGGGCCGGGTCCCGTTCCCCGTCATGCTCCGGCCCCGACGACCGCCAACGGTCGGGCTCACGAGCCAGGACCGCCACATCCTCAGCCACCGCCTGGGTGCGCAGGAAGGCCGGGATCTCTGCCGGCAGCCGCTCGATCGCCAGGCCGCTGATCCATTCGTGGCCCCGGGTTCCCCAGGCCTGGGCCGATCCGGCCACCAGCAGGCTGAGCGCCGCGGCGAAGGTCAGGGTCAGGCGAGGCGACATGGCGTGGCTCCTTTGGCGGATCGATCCTAGCCGGGTTCTCGGTGATTCACGCGACGCCGTAGAGACGGGCCAGGGCGGCGGAGAGCTCGGCCATCCGCGCCCGCAGCTCCGGCGGGGCCAGGACCTCGATGTCCGCGCCCCACTTCAGCAGCACCGGCGCCGTGGTCTCCACAGGCTCGATCGGCACGGTCACGGTGATCCGCTCGCCGGGCGGAGGCGGCGCGAGCGCCTTGATCGCCGCGCTGGCCGCGGAGCCGAGGTCAGCCACCCCCTTCAGGCCCCGGGCGGTGACCGTCAGGGTCGCCTCGCCTTGGATCAGGCCGGCTTCGAACCGGTCCCGCTGCTCGGTCCAATAGGCGGCGAGGTCGAAGGCTTTGGGCCGCTCGAAGGCCGGGCCGGCGTCCAGTGACTGGATGTTGGAGAGCCGATAGGTGCGCGGCGCCCCGCCCACGGCGGCGATCAGGTACCAGATCCCGGCCTTCATCACGAGGCCAAGGGGCTCGATCTCGCGTTCCACCACGTCGTTCCAGCTTTCATAGCGGATCTTCAGGCGTCGCGCCGTCCACACCGCATCGGCGACGGTGGGCAGCAGGTCGGCGCGCTCGGAGCTGCGGTACCAGCCCACCGGATCCAGGTGGAACCGCGATCCCACCCGCTCGGCGCCCTCCCGCGACGCCTGCGGCATGGCGGCCAGCAGTTTCAGCTTCGCGCCGATCAGGGCCTCGGAAAATCCCAGGTCCTCCGCCGCGCCGGGCAGGCCCGCCAGGAACAGGCTCTCGGCCTCTGACGCGGTGAGCCCGGTGAGTTTGGTGCGGTATCCGTCCAGCAAGTCGAACCCGCCCCCGGGTCCCCGGTCCGCATAAACCGGCACCCCGGCGGCGCTCAGATGGTCGATGTCCCGATAGATGGTGCGGATCGAGACCTCGAATTCCGCGGCCAGAGCCTCGGCGGTCATGCGTCCGCGAACCTGCAGCAGAAGAAGGATGGAAAGCAGTCGGCTGGCGCGCATGTTTCGACCCTAGCCGATAACTGCTGACGTAGCATGTCAGGATTAGGCGGCTAGACAAGGTGGCCCGCCAACAAAGGACGCAAGGCCATGAACCAACATCTCGAGCGTGAAGCCGACCCAGTGCGCCGGGTCCTGCTGGCCCTGGCCGCGATGACTCCCCTGTTGGCCCAGGCCGGGCCCGCCTGGGCGCAGGAGGCCGCGCCGCCCGGTCATGTCGACGATTTCGACTTCCTGGCGGGGCGCTGGCGCATGCGCCATCACCGTCTCGTGGGCCGGCTGGTCGGATCGACCACCTGGCAGGACTTCGACGGCCAGCTTTCCATGCAGCAGCTGATGGGCGGTCAGGCCAATGTCGACGACTGCGTCTTCGAGCTGCCGGCGGGGACCTATCGCGGCATGGCCGTCCGGGTGTTCGATCCCCAGCGGCGGGCCTGGTCGATCTATTGGATCGACAGCCGGATCAACCGGGTTGATCCCCCCATGGTCGGCGGCTTCGCGGGCGGCAAGGGGACCTTCTATGGTGAGGATCAGCAGGACGGACGCCCGGTGCGGGTGCGTTTCCTCTGGTTCGTCGACAGCCCGGATCGCCTGCGCTGGGAGCAGGCCATGTCCGCCGACGGCGGCGTCACCTGGGAGACCAACTGGACCCAGCGCCTTGAGCGCACGGCCTAGCCGCATCGTCGGTCCTCGTCTCGGACGCCGCGGCCACGGCCATCGACGGTGACGCCTGCGTCACTTTTTCTCCGGAACGCCGTTCGGATGGCTTGCCTGGGACGGCGAGGCTTGTAAGGGTTCGGCCAACTAACCACCGTTCAGGGATGGCCGCGCCATGGATCGCTACGACTACATCATCATCGGCGCGGGCTCGGCCGGCTGCGTGCTGGCCAACCGGCTGACCGCCGACCCGGCCGTAAAGGTCCTGCTGCTGGAAGCCGGGACCAAGGACAATTCCCTGCTGGTGCGGATGCCGGCCGGGGTCGGCTCGCTGCTGCCCACCAAGAACACCTATAACTGGGGCTTCTGGACCGAACCGGAGCCTCAGCTCAACGACCGCAAGCTCTGGTGGCCCCGCGGCAAGGGCTGGGGCGGCTCCTCATCCATCAACGGCATGATCTATATCCGCGGCCACGCCCGGGACTACGACCAGTGGCGCCAGATGGGCCTGGAGGGATGGGCCTACAAGGACGTGCTGCCCTACTTCAAGCGCTCGGAGGCGCTGGAGGGCGGCGGGGACGCCTGGCACGGCGGCGAAGGCCCGCTCAAGGTCTCCAAGGCCCACGACCCCAATCCGATCTACAAGGCCACCATCGAGGCCGGCCGCCAGGCGGGCCACAAGGTCACCGCTGACTTCAACGGCTTCCAGCAGGAAGGCTGGGGCCCCTACCAGCTCACCATTCACGACGGCGAGCGCTGGAGCGCCGCCCGGGGCTATCTGCATCCGGTAATGTCCCGGCCCAACCTGACCTGCGTCACCGGCGCCCGGACCACCCGGATCCTGATCGAGAACGGCAAGGCCGTGGGCGTCGAGTATGCCGACGAAAAGACCAAGGAAAAGAAGGTCGTCCACGCCGATCGTGAGGTTCTGCTGTCGGCCGGCGCCGTGCAGTCCCCGCAGATCCTGCAGCTGTCCGGCATCGGCGACCCGGAGGAGCTGGCGAAGCACGGCGTACCCGTCGTCCACGCCCTCAAGGGGGTCGGCGCCAATCTGCAGGACCACCTGGACGTCTGCCTGTCCTGGGAATGCCCCAAGCCGATCACGATCTATTCCAAGCGCAAGGGCATCAAGATGCTCTTCGTCGGGCTCAACTACCTCTTGTTCAAGCAGGGGCTCGGCCGCTCCCAGGCCCTGGAATCCGGGGCCTTCCTCAAATCTCGCCCCGATCTCGACCGGCCGGACCTCCAGGTCCACTGCGTGCTGGCGGTGATGCAGAACCACGGCAAGACCCAGGTGCCCAAGGACGGCTTCACCTTCCACGTCTGCCAGCTGCGGCCCGAGAGCCGCGGCCGGGTGGGCCTGCGATCCGCCGATCCGTTCGACGATCCGGCGATCTTCGCCAACTACCTCTCCGCCGAGGAAGACCGCCGCGCCCTGCGCGAAGGCGTAAAGATGATGCGCAAGGTGGCCGAGCAGTCGGCGCTCGACCCCTACCGCACCGAGGAACTGTTCCCCGGCAAGGCGGTGCAGACCGACGCCGAGATCGACGCCTGGATCAAGGGCGCCGCCGAGACGATCTATCACCCGGTGGGCACCTGCCGCATGGGCGCCGCGGGCGATCCCATGGCGGTGGTGGACGCTGAGCTCAAGGTGCAGGGGCTCCAGGGCCTCCGCGTCGTCGACGCCTCGGTGATCCCGTCCCTGGTGGGGGGCAACACAAACGCCCCCACCATCATGATCGCCGAAAAGGCCGCCGACATGATCCTGGGCAAGGCCCTGCTGCCGGCCGATGATGCGCCGGTCTATGAGGACGGCCAGAAGGCCGCCTGACACCAGAACCGACCTTACGGGAGACCGCCATGGAACTGCGCCGGCTTGGACGATCCGACCTCAAGGTCGCCCCGCTGATCCTTGGGGGCAATGTGTTCGGCTGGACGGCGGACGAGGCCACCTCGTTCCGCATCCTCGACGCCTTCGTGGATGGCGGGTTCAATTGCGTGGACACCGCCGACGTCTACGCCGCCTGGGCCCCAGCCGGCGCCGGGTGCTCGGAGAGGGTGCTGGGCGCCTGGTTCAAGGCCTCGGGCAAGCGCGACCGGATCGTGCTGGCCACCAAGCTGGGTTCGCCCATGGGGGAGGGCAAGCAGGGCCTGTCGGCGAAATACATGGTGGAGGCCGTCGAGGCTTCGCTCGGCCGCCTGCAGACCGACGTCATCGACCTCTACCAATCGCACCGCGATGATCCCGCCACCCCGCAGGAGGAGACCGCCGAGGCCTTCGATCGCCTGGTCAAGGCCGGCAAGGTACGCGCCATCGGCTCCTCCAATTTCGAACCGGCCCGGCTGAAATCGGCCCTGGAGGTCAGCGCCTCCAAGGGCCTGGCCCGCTACGACACCGAGCAGCCGCTGTTCAATCTCTATGATCGGGCGGGGTTCGAGGCGGGTCTGCAGCAGGTCTGCCTGGAGAACGAGGTGGGGGTGATCCCCTATTACGGCCTGGCTTCGGGCTTCCTCACCGGCAAGTACCGCTCCGAGGCGGACCTGGCCAAGAGTCCGCGGGGACGGGGCGTGAAGAAGTATCTGGACGACCGCGGCCTCGCCATCCTCGCCGCCCTGGACCAGGTGTCGTCCGGACTGGGGGCCACTCCGGCCCAGGTGGCTCTGGCCTGGGTGATGGCCCAGCCGTCCCTGGTGGGCCCTATCGCCTCGGCCACCAGCGTCGAACAGCTCCAGGACCTGATGGGATCGGCGCGGCTGAAGCTCAGCGCAGCGGACCTGGTGGCCCTCGATACGGCCAGTGCGCCGGCCGCCGTCGCGGCGGAGTGAGGCAAGGTTCTTGCCCTCCTGAGGGCGAGGCCGACAATCTTGTCCTCCCAATTGCGCTGAATCGCGGCTAATGCGTTCCTAAGCGGCCCCCGGAGTCCTATCTCGGTTCGGCGGGTCCATCGCAGGAAGCCACACATGCCAGACGCCCCGTTGTCGCCCCCCGCGGCCTCGGCCCTCGACCTGATCGGGCGCACGCCCATGCTTGAACTGACCGGCTTCGACACCGGCCCGTGCCGGTTGTTCGTCAAGCTGGAGAGCGCCAATCCGGGCGGCTCCATCAAGGACCGCATCGCCCTGTCGATGATCCAGGCCGCCGAGAAGGACGGCCGCCTGAAGCCGGGCGGGACCCTGGTGGAGGCCACCGCCGGCAATACCGGACTGGGCCTGGCCCAGGTGGGGATCCTCAAGGGCTACAAGGTCCTGCTGGTGGTGCCGGACAAGATGTCCCGCGAGAAGATCCAGCATCTTCGGGCCCTGGGGGTCGATGTGCGGATCACCCGCTCCGACGTGGGCAAGGGCCATCCGGACTATTACCAGGACATGGCCGAGCGGCTGGCGGCGGGTATCCCCGGCGCCTTCTTCGTCAACCAGTTCGCCAATCCGGCCAATCCCAAGGCCCACGAGACCACCACCGGCCCTGAGATCCTTGAGCAGATGGGCGGCGACGTGGACGCCATGGTGGTGGGAGTGGGCTCCGGCGGGACCCTCACCGGCCTCGGCCGCTTCTTCAAGAATGCCTCGCCCAAGACCCAGATGGTGCTGGCCGATCCCGAGGGCTCGATCCTGGCCCCGCTGATCAACACCGGCAAGATGGTCGAGGCCGGCTCCTGGGTGGTGGAGGGGATCGGCGAGGACTTCGTGCCGGTCAATTGCGACCTCAGCCTGGTGGCAAAGGCCTATGCCATTCCCGACCGGGAGAGTATCGCCACGGCGCGGGAGTTGCTGCTGAAGGCCGGTGTGCTGGCGGGATCCTCCTCAGGCACCCTGCTGGCGGCGGCCCTGCGCTATTGCCGCGACCAGACCGAGCCCAAGCGGGTGGTGACCCTGGTCTGCGACACCGGCTCCAAGTACCTCTCCAAGGTCTATAACGACACCTGGCTGGCGGAGCAGGGCCTGGCCGGCAAGACCATCCATGGCGACCTGCGCGACCTGATCTCCGGCGGCGCGGGCTCGGCGGTGACCGTCGGTCCCGACGACACCCTGCTGACCGCCTATAATCGCATGCGCCAGGCCGATGTCTCCCAGCTGCCTGTGATGGACGAGGGCCGGCTGATCGGGCTGATCGACGAGAGCGATCTCCTGGAAGCCGTCGAGGATCGCCGCACCGATCGGCGCTTCGACCAGCCGGTGAGCTCGGCCATGACCGCCAAGCTCCACACCCTCCAGGCCCACCAGCCCCTGGACGCCCTGCTCCCGGTGTTCGACAAGGATCAGGTGGCCATTGTTCTCGACGGGCGGGAATTCCTGGGCCTGATCACCCGGATCGACCTGATCAACTATCTGAGGCGCGCGGCGTGACCGATAAACACGGCAAGAACCGGCTGGACTTCGCCACCCGCACCATCCACGGCGGCCAGTCCCCCGACCCCACCACCGGCGCGGTGATCCCGCCGATCTACGCCACCTCGACCTACGCCCAGTCGAGCCCCGGGGTGCACCAGGGGTTCGAATATTCCCGCAGCCAGAACCCCACGCGCTTCGCTTTCGAGCGGGCGGTGGCCGACCTGGAGAGCGGGACGCGGGCCTTCGCCTTCGCCTCCGGCCTGGCGGCCATCGCCACCCTGCTGGACGCCCTGGATTCGGGCGATCACATCATCTCCTCGGACGATCTCTATGGCGGTTCGTTCCGCCTGTTCGAGCGGGTGCGGCGCAGGTCAGCGGGGCTGGACTTCAGCTTCGTGGACCTCTCCGACCTGTCGGCCATCGAGGCGGCCATCAAGCCCAACACCAGGCTGATCTGGGCCGAGACCCCCACCAATCCGCTGCTGAAGCTGGCGGACCTGGAGGCCATCGCGGCCCTCGCCAAGAAGCACGGCATCCTCTGCGCGGCCGACAACACCTTCGCCAGCCCCTATTGCCAGCGCCCGCTGGAACTCGGCTTCGACGTGGTGATGCACTCCACCACCAAATATCTCGGCGGCCACTCCGACGTGGTGGGCGGCGTGCTGGCGGTGGGGGACAATCCGGAGCTGGTGAACCGGGTGATGTTCCTGCAGAACGCCGTGGGGGCGGTCTCCTCGCCCTTCGACAGCTTCCTCACCCATCGCGGGGTTCGCACCCTCGCCATCCGCATGCAGCGCCACTGCGAGAACGCCGGGCGCATCGCCACCTGGCTGGAGGCCAGGAAGATCGGCCGGGTGATCTATCCGGGCCTGCCGAGCCACCCGCAGCACGAACTCGCCAGACGCCAGATGAAGGGCGGGTTCGGCGGCATGGTGACGGTCATCCTCGACCGAGACCTGAAGGCGACCCTGAAGGTGCTTGAACGCACTCAGCTTTTCACCCTGGCCGAAAGCCTGGGCGGCGTGGAGAGCCTGATCGAACACCCGGCCATCATGACCCACGCCTCGATCCCCGCGGAGCAGCGCGCGGCCCTCGGCATCACCGACGGGCTCATCCGCCTGTCGGTGGGCATAGAGGACGGCGACGACCTGATCGCCGATCTGGAGCAGGCGCTGGCCTAGGGGGCCTGGCGGCGCCCGAGGAAGTGCCGGTCGAGAATCGCCTTCACCGTCTCCGGCCCGATGGCCTCCAGCCCGTGCCCGTCCACGCCGGTGGTGGTCACGGCCTGTAAGAGGGCGTTGTAGACCGCTTCCTCCACGGCCTCGATCACCGCCTGGAACAGGGGCGACATGGCGTCATTGGCGAGGTCGGCCACCGTGGTGGCCCCCTGGCGCCGCGCCGGCGTGCGGCGGACCTCCGGGGCGGTGGAGAAGGCGATGGCGTAGTCGCCGGAGCCGTTGGACATGTCCGAGCCGGTGCGGGCGATCCCCAGGAAGGCCCGGCGCGCCAGGCGATTGAGATTGCGGTCCGACAGCGGCGCATCGGTGGCGAGCACGATCATCACCGAGCCGTCGCCCCCGTGGTCGTCCACGAAGTCCTTGAAGTCGTACTTGTGCAGGGTGCGGCCCACCGGGGCCCCGCCGACCGTGAGCACCCCGCCATAGTTGGTCTGCACCAGCGCGCCCACCGCATAGCCCCCCAGGGCCTGGGGCAGGATCCGCGAGCTGGTCCCGATCCCGCCCTTCCAGCTGAAGCACTGGGTGCCGGTCCCGGCGCCGACGCAGCCCTCGGCCACCGGGCCCCCGGTCATGGTCGAGAGGGCCTGGATCACATGGGACTTGGTGACATGGCGGCCGCGGATATCGTTGAGGTAGCCGTCATTGGTCTCCCCCACCACGGCGTTCACCGACCGCACCTGCTCGTTCCCCGACTGGGCCAGGGTCCATTCCACGGCGCCGGCGAGTCCCTCGGCCACCGACAGGGTGTTGGTGAGCACGATCGGGCTCTCGATCTCCCCCAGCTCGCAGACCTGGGTGGAGCCGGCCAGCTTGCCGAACCCATTGCCCACCTGGACCGCCGCCGGGACCTTGTCCTGGAACAGGTTTCCGCCATGGGCGGCGATGGCCGTGACCCCAGTGCGGATCGAATCGCCTTGGTTCAGCGTCACATGGGCGACCCGCACCCCGGCCACGTCGGTGATGGCGTTGAGCGGACCGGGATGGAAGATCCCTGGGGCCAGGCCGATGTCCCGCGCTCGCGGGCGCGCCGCCGACGCCGACGCAGGTTTCGCGGACGATTCGGCCATGGACCCCTCCCGGGCGATCAGGGCCGTCGCCGGAGCCTTCAGTATCAGATCACGACGCGAGACGCTCAATGGGGCCACCTGGTTTCAGCGGGATCCAGGAAAGTGACCGCCCATCGCGGTAGCCGCAAGAGATGCTCCCGCTTGGGGGAACTGTCGGCGAAGCCGACGGAGGGGGCTCGTAGGGCTGTGGGCTTCAACGGCTTGCAGCGCTCAGGGCTTCAGCCCCATCCGGCGCGGAGTTTATCCTCGGGCCGACCTGCGGTCGGACCCGGGGGCGCCACCTCCCCCAGCGGGGGAGGAGCCTACATCGCCAGGATCACCACCGGAATCGCCGCCCCGGCGCAGAGCAGGACGAGGGCCAGGGCGCGGTTTTTCAGGTGGGTCAGGCCCATCCAGAGGCCGAGGCAGGTGGAGAAGATCAGGCCGAGCGCCGTGGCCAGGAAAAACCACTTCAGCGCAAGGGTCGAAAGCGGCGTCGGCTTTTCCGCGGGCTTCGGCTTCGAGCTCACCGCCGCGCCGGGCGGCTTGGGCTTCTCCGGCTTGTGGGCCTTGAGCTCGAACTTCTGATTCTTATGCACCTCCCCCAGCTTCTCGATCAGCGGGGCGGGGCGGTAATCCCCATGGGCCTCGTGCAGCGAGAACACCTGCAGGGCCCCGGTGGCGGCGAAGAACAGCAGGGCCGGGGCGAAGAACACGCCCAGATAGAGATGCAGCTGGCGGATCGCCTGCATGCGCAGGGCCGGGCTGGATCCGCCCTTGCGGGACTTCGAGGGGGTTCGGGCCAAGGTCATCTCCTGGGGCGCGCGACGGGGCCGCCCTCCATCCATCGATTCGGCGAGGGTTCTATTGCACGCCAGGCCGCCCGGACCTTGCGGTCGATCAAGTCTGCAGCCTGAACGCCGCCAGACGCTCGTAGTGCGGGCGCGCCGCCTCGGCGATCCGGCGCAGATCGTCCGACAGCACCGGCGGCGACTCGGCCGGCGGCGGGCCGAACCCTGTGGAGCGCTCCACAGCGTCGTACCAGGCCGGCGCCCACACCCCATCGGTGGCGCGGGACCCCGCGGGCCAGGCCAGCATGGCGGGGTCGAAAGTGATCCCCAGCGCATCGCACAGCCGCCCCAGCACCCCCGCCGGGTCGGCCAGCACGTCCTTGCCCTCCACCACCGGCGGCGGGGCGCCCAGGCGGTCGCATTCGCGCTCGAACAGCTCCCGCTGCCGCTCCACCCCGATATCGGCCAGGGTCACCTCGCCCCGCTTCACCGTGTAGGAGGCCAACACCGCCTCGGGCGCGCGGATCAGGAAGGCGCTGCGGCAGGTCTCCAGCCAGTCGAGACCGAAGTCCGGCAGCATGTGGTGGGTCATGTGCTTCTGATAGTGGACCGGCCGGCCGGGCTCCGCCGTCAGGCGCTGCGCCACCTCGCGCCAGTCCGTGGGCTGGGCGGCCAGCACCTCCGCCCGCATCGGATGGTCCAGGCCGGTCTGCGCCAGATAGGCCGCGTAGAACGGCTCATCGACCACCACTGTGTCCGCCCGGTTCTCGAAGGCCCGCATCATGGCCGTGGAGATGTTCCGCGGCCCCGACCACATGGCGATTCGCGCGGGGGCGATCCGCACGGGCGCGATGCGGAGGCTCACCGGGCCGCCTCAGCGTCCTTGAGGGCGTCATAGAGGCCTCGCAGCCGCCGGGTGAGGGGGCCGGGCAGGGCCTGGGGCAGGACCCGGCCGTCGATCTCCCTTACCGGGGTCAGGCCGCCGAACGTGCCGGTGACGAAGGCCTCGTCGGCGCCCCGTGCGTCCTCCAGGGGAAAGTCCCCCTGCACGAACGGAATCCGGTTGGCGCGGGCCAACGCCATGACATTGGCCCGGGTCACCCCGTTGAAGCAGAACTCGTCCCGCGACGTGCGCAGCTCCCCGTCCCGCACCCAGAAGAAGTTGGTGGCGTTGCAGCTGGCCACGAACCCTTGCGGGTCGAGCATCAGGGCCTCATCGGCGCCGGCCCGGATCGCCTCCTGCAGGGCGAGGATCAGGTTGAGACGGCTGTGGGAGTTGAGCCGCATGTCGAACATCTCCCGCGGCGTGCAGCGCACCTTGACGCTGGCCAGCTTCAGGCCCCGGGTGGCCAGGGCCGGGCTCGGCGTCTTCCACTCGGCGACGATGACGATCGTGGGGCGGCCCAGGGCGTTGCGCGGGTCCTGGTTGGCGGCGGCCTTCTCGCCGCGGGTGACCATCAGCCGGATATGCACCCCGTCGGTCATCTCATTGGCGGCGAACAGCGCCTGCAGGGCCTCGACCAGGCCGGAGCGGCTGAGGCCGATGTCCAGCTCGATGGCCGCCGCGCCTTCGAACAGCCGGTCCAGGTGGGCGTCCAGGAACATCAGTCGCCCCTTGTGCAGGCGCAGGCCCTCCCACACCCCGTCCCCCAGCACGAAGCCGGCGTCGAAGATCGAGACCCGGGCCTTGGCCTTTGGGATGAGCTCCCCGTTCAGCCAGACCAGAGCGGCGGCGTTGCGCGGATCGGCGGCGAAGTCCTGACTGCCGGCCAAGGGCGGCTCCTTTGCTGGGGGCCGGGGACCTGTCCCCGGCCGTTCCATCTTGCCTTGCGCCGAGGTCGGAACGGAAGGCCAGCTTGCGCCGATTTCCCGGCCAATCGCCTGGCGGCGGAGACGGTCGCGGCCAGCCGCGGCGGATGATATGCAGCCCGCATGGAGTCGCCGGACGAATTACACCAGCGGGCTGTGGACCTGCATCTCGCCGGACGACTGGACGAGGCCGAGGCGCTCTACCGCAGCTACATGGCCCTCAAGCCCACCTTGCGCGTGCACCTGAACCTGGCCGTGCTGCTCAAGGCGCAGGATCGGTTCGAGGAGGCCGACCTGCTCATGCGCAAGGCGGTCGAAGCCCGTCCCGAGGACCTCGAGGTGCAGTATGCCGCGGGCAATCTCTGGCGCGAGATGCAGCTCTGGCCGCAGTCGGAGGCGGCCTACCGCGCGGTGCTGCGGATGGACCCGACCAACAAGGTGGCGCGGCTCAATCTGGGCCTCCAGCTCCTGGGCCTGGAACGCTATGAGGAGGGTTGGCCGCTCTATGAAGAGCGCAGTCATGTGCCGGGTCAGGGCATGACGCGCCCGCAGCTGCCCTATCCCGAATGGCGCGGCGAATCCCTGGCCGGGCGATCGATCCTGGTCTGGCATGAGCAGGGACTGGGCGACATGATCCAGTTTGTCCGCTTCGCCCCGGCCCTGAAGGCCCTGGGCGCGACCAAGGTCACCCTCAGCTGCCCGCCCGAACTCGCTGCGCTTTTCGCGCCCATGGCCGACCAGATCCTGGTGCGGGAGCCCACCATGACGGTCCCGAAACATGATGTCTGGACCTTCTATGGATCGGTCGCGGGTCATCTGGGGATCACGCCTCAGACCATCCCCGCGGCCCCCTATCTCTCGGCCCCGCCCGATCGTCGGGAAAAATGGCGCGATTTCCTCAGGCCCGGCTTCAATGTGGGGGTGATCTGGCACGGCAATCCCGCCCAGCCCCGCGACCGCTACCGGTCGCTGCCGAACCCGGACCTGCTGAAGCCGCTACAGGCCACAGGCGCCAATATCGTCGACCTGCAGGAGCCCCTGGGGGATCTGGCCGATCTGGCCGCGGTGATGGAGCGGCTGGATCTGGTGGTGAGCGTCGACACCGGTCCGGCCCACCTGGCTGGCGCGCTGGGGCGGCCATGCTGGATCATCTATCCCTATCGCGGCACGGACTGGCGCTGGCACTGGGGAACCGACCGGAGCCCCTGGTACCCTTCGGTGCGGCTCTATCGGCAGGCCACGCCTGGGGACTGGCCGGGCGTCGTGGCCCGGGTCGCCCACGATCTCGCGGCGAAGGTGAAGGCGGCGAAGGGCTGAGGACGCCTCAGGCGATGCGGCGGCCGTCGAGGGCGGCGAGGCGCAGGCGCGGGGACTCCTGGTTGGTGGGCCCCAGGCCCGTGATCTGGCGCGCCGCGAATTCCCCGGCTGGCAGGCCCCGCAGGCGGGAGACCATGCTCAGTGGCTGGTAGAGACCCAGATAGCGCTCCGGGGACCCCACGGCCGCCGCCAGGGGCGCGAACAACACCTCCATGGGCAGGACCGGGCCTTCGGTCAGCACGTCCACCGTGGCCACCACCGGCTCGGGCCGGCGCCGCGCGGCCTCCAGGGCGGCCTTGAGGTCCAGGCGGTCACGCTCGCGGAACAGGGTCAGGCCGTTCTGCTGGCGCAGGTCGCGCTGGTGCAGGTCGGCCACGAAGCCGCCGGCCAGCCGCACGGGATAGATCCCGGCTCCGACGCGGCCAAGGATGAACACCTGCGGCATCAGCTCGGCGAAGTCCGAGGGATTGACGGCCATGCGGGTGGGCAGGCCGCCGTCGCCGCGGCGGCTGCGCCAATAGGCGATCAGGCGTTCCGTGTGGGCGTGAAACATGGCCGGGCCTCCGTCTGCGACCGCCGTCGGCCGCATGGGGCTTGCAGGAAGCCTCGGGCCAGGGGCCGGGCGTCCCGATCTGGGACATCCGCAGGTGAGGAATCCGGCCGCTCGCAGGGATTGGTTAAGGGCCATCAGGGATAGTCACGCGCATGTGGATGCGACTTTCGCGGTTGAAGCTTCCGATCGTTCCCCTGGCCATGGTCCTGGGCGCGCTGATCCTGGCTGCGCCGGCGATCGCTGAGGCCCAGTGCTGCGCCCCGCCGCCGCCCTGCAATTGCGGCCCGCCGACCCCGCCGCCGCCCTGCAACTGCACCCCGCCGCCGGTGACCCCGCCGACGGTCTGCTGCCAGCCCAACAACAACACCAATATCAACGTCAACGTCTCCTCGGTGGCCGTGGCCGTCTCCAGCGCCTCGTCCTCGGCGCGGGCCGGAGCGGGCGCGGGCGCGGGGGCCGGAGCCGCGGTCTATTATGGCGGCGGCGGTGGCGGCGGTGGCTATATGCCCCCCATGAGCTCGGGCCTGATCCAGGGTCTGAACGTCGAGGCCGGCCGCCGCACCAAGCGGGTCTCCTACGAGGCGACGCGGACCCTCACCAAGCGGGTGGCGATCCAGGCGGTCTGCCTCGATGACCGCACCATTCCCCACCCTGCCTCCCAGACCGGTCCGGATCGCAATGTCGAGGACGGCTTCGAGGGCGAGATCTATCGCTGCATCGCCGGGACCTGGCTGCAGGCCACCATCGCGGACTATCATGATCGCGCCGACTTTTCCGGCGGCCAGACCATCACTTGCCGCAAGATGGAGGCGCTCTATCACGGTCGCGGCGGCAAGGTGGAATGTCGGCCCCAGGCTCCGGCCCGGGACTGCAACGAACGCTCCCTGCTCCGCCGCTTCGGCGCCGGCATCAAGGTGCTGACCATGGTCATCACCGAGAAATACACGGCCTGGCGCGAAGAGACCGAAAAGGTCGAGACCTCTGTCGCCACCACCATGAGCCTCGACGGCGGGGTCGGCGGCACGGTCTATTAGGGCGTTGCCCGACGGCGTCGGGTCAGAGCTTCGCCGCGCGGCGTTGGTGCTTTTCGTGAGTTTCTTGGTTCCGATCTTGTGGTCGGACCAATGGGACGCCGGCTCTTCTGAAAAGTCCGACACGTCAAAACCTTGACAATCTGCGCCACTCATGTTCCTATTTTGTTCATGTATGACGCCGAGGTCTCACCGCAGGAAAGCCAGGCCGGCGCGGATCGCACCGCCCGGCGGCAGGCCATGCTGGAACGGCTCGCCGAGATCGGCATGGAGATCGCCTGCGCCCTCGGCGACCAGGCCCTGGCGGCCGCCAAGGATGACCCCAGCTCCCCCAAGGCCGTCGAACTCGGCCAGGCCTTCGACCGTCTCGCCCGCGGCGTCCGCAATACGCTCGCCCTGGAAGCCCGTCTGCAGCATCAGGCCGAGGCCTCACGCCGTCGCGCGATCGAGGATCGCCGGGCCGAGGACGCCCAGGCCTTCTTCCAGTATCGCCGCCGCCGGGTGGCCAGGATCGTTGAGGGCGTGATCCGCTCCGGGGTCGACCGCCACTTCGCGCCCACGGTCCGCGGCCAGCTCTATGAGCGCCTCGCCGATCCCTCCGAGGACATCACCGGCCAGCCGGTGGGCGCCATCGTCGCCCGCATCTGCCAACGCCTCAGCCTGACCCCCAGCGCCAGCCTCTGGAAGTCCGAGCTCTGGGATCTGGAAGATACGCCAAGGTCCTCCCCCGCTGGGGGAG
>Ga0265327_10001772_pt1 | contig 25464 bp, 25 predicted proteins | sample 41621metaG_FD_202089 | JGI IMG/M metagenome (GOLD analysis project Ga0265327, IMG submission 202089) | Rhizosphere microbial communities from Carex aquatilis grown in University of Washington, Seatle, WA, United States - 4-16-21 metaG | ecosystem: Host-associated > Plants > Roots > Rhizosphere...
TTTTGACTTTTGATATTTATTTTACCGCCGCTATATGTGAATTTTATAGCATTTGTTAGCAGATTTCTTAAAATTGCCTTTATCATTTCTTTGTCTGCCAGAATAAAACCATCAAAATTATTCTCCGCTGCCAGATTAATATTTTTCGCGTCAGCCATTTCTAAACATTCCGATTTAATTTCATTAATTAAATCGGTTGGCTTGATTTTTTTAAGATTTGGCTCTAATTGACCGGTTTGTATTCTTGACCATTCTAAAAGATTTTCTAAAAGTTTAAACGCTTTTTGACTGGATGTATAAATTGCACCAACGAACTTAACAATTTTTTCTGCATCGTACTTTGCGATATTGTCTAATAGAAGTTTCGAAAAGCCAAATATGGTATTAAACGGATTTTTTAAATCGTGCGTTAAAATCGAAAAAAATTTGTCTTTCGTTGCATTTAATTCCTTCAGATTTTCAATTTTCGATGTTAAACTTTCATTTAGTATAAATACTTCTTCAATACTTGCATTTAATTCTTCATTTATAGCAATATAGTCATCATTGAGTGTTTGCAATTCAATCGTTCGTTTATTTACTCTATCATCTAAGCTTACATTTAATAACACAAGTTGTTCGTTTTGCATTTTAATTTCTTCGTTCTGTTGTTCAATATTTTGATATGCTATTTTTAATTCCTGTAAAGTATGGTTAAATAGTTCTTTTTCACTTTTAAACTTTATTGGTTTAAAATCGTTTTGCATTGAAAATGTTTGTCGGGCAGCGTGCACAAATTTATCTATAGGTCTTGTAATATTGGTTGTTACAATAATAGTAATACATATTCCAACCATAAAAGCAAAAACAAAAACAAAAATACTGGTCGAAATTGTTTTATTGCCAATTGAATATGTCGAATTGACTAATTCGTCGGTTTTATTTTCGGCAAAAGTTACAATTGCAATTGTATAATCAGGTATTTTATCGGCATAAACATGATTAAAATTGTTCATTTCAATTGTTAAGCTATCCGGTTTGTTTTCGCGTTTCAATCTGATAATTTTTGCAACAACCGGACGCCACAATAAATATTTATTGTGTGCTGTGTCAACATCTTTTTTATTGCCAAGGAAATTTTCTTTAACTATTTTAAAATATTGTTCAATTTTGATGTCATTTTGTTTAATAATATCGGTTAAACTGTCAATTTGCTTTTTGTTTTCAGCAAAAAGAACATCGTTTATATTGTGTGCTTCAAAGTATGTTTCAATTACAATATCTTTTACCGATTTTCGAACAAGAATAGGATGTTCGTAAAGCGTTTTTATATTTTCATTTATTTTTTTCAATTGTATAACGCCAAAAATACCACTTACCAGCATTATTAAGAATATTATAAAATATCCAATAATAATCAGCTTTTTAAAATTCAATTTTTTCATTCTCTTAATTTAATGTTTAACATGTTGCATGTTTTTTAGTTAAAACCGTACAATATTTCAAAACACCTTACGTCATTTTTTAGAAAACAGCGAAAAAAAATTTGCGCGATTGTCTTTTTTCTGTGCATCAACCGGTGCGTCCGGGAAAAATGCAGGTATTGACTTCAATTTTGTGTTATGCGTATTCTATTTTTAATTCAAGCGTTTTAATTGTTTTATCAATAGAAATAGATTTCCCTTTTAAAGACGAAATATTGACAACCGCCCCAAATTCGATAAATACATCATAAAATTTTTGAAAATCATTTCCCCAATATATCATTGCACATGCCATCGGTGCGCCTTTTCCTAAATCCTGCCCATTTTCTAAAAAACGTAATCGCGTATCATATAAAAAACATATTGCAGTGGCTCTTGTAAATACGCATTTCTTCCAATGTCCGGTATTTGGCGCAACTGGTATTAATGCTAAAACTTGTGAAGCATAATGTTCGTTAGCATTTACACATTTTATCAACCAGTTTTTAATAGTAGTACCGTGTTCCTTATCAATGCCATAAGGAGGATTAACAAAAATAGTTGGAAAGTTCCAATTTTCTTTTAATCCGTCTTTTGCAGGTAATATATATTCGGTTTTTGCATTTACAATCGAGTATTCATTAGAACATGGGTCAAGATGTATTATTCCATTAAAAACTTTCTTAACAGCCATCACATATTTTGGCGGAGTGCCCCAATGCGAGCTTAACGTATTTATTTTCCTACCTGCTGTCATTTTAGTATTTCTAACCAGTTTTTATTTTGTAATTCGACAAGTTCTTCTTTCAAAGTAGTTAATTTTTTACGCATTGGTGAAATGATATTGAACCATTTTTCTATTTCTGCGTTATTCTCAATAAAAAAATCGGTTAACAATCTATCTGCTTGCAAATTTATTTGAACTTTTGTAAACTGATTTTTCTTTTTTCCTTCCGAATAACTTGAAATGAATGAATCTCTGATAGGTTTATACTTTGGTGCAGGTTTAAGAATTAGATTTTCGATAAATTCTGACAATCCTTTATCTGTTAGAAATAAAAGCCAATCGTAAGATTGTGCCAATACTTTTAATTCTTTATTTTGATTATCTGATGTAAACCAATTACCATGATTACTCACAACACCAATAGTTAAAATGAATTTACGCAGTAATTCTGCATTATTTGAAAAAATTATTTCCTGAATAAATTCATAGTAAGGTTTAATATCAAAAGTATTATCGCTTTTATAGATAATTCCATATAATTCGCCATTTTCTGTCCTTATTTTTTGCAACGATGATGCCGACCTTGCTACATAAGCACCTTGTTTCGCTTTTTCGATAGTTTGTGGTCCTTTTTTAACACCTTCTTCAACACCAACCCGTTTACATTCAAAAATAGCAAAAGGTTTACTGTCTTGTTCGCAAACGGTAATTAAATATTCAGTAGATTTTAATCCGGTTAAATTGCACAATAGAAAAGAATTGTCTGAATTTGCAATAGTGCAGGCATTTCTTAAAATTAAATCTTTATTAACTAACAAATTCGAAGTTTTGATGAATCCTTTTAAATCAAAGTTACTATTTTCAAGTTCTTTGAGAATACTATTTGCTGTTAAAGACTTATCAGATTTTTGAAGGCTTAAAATTGTTTCACGAATCACTGGATGCAGAGAATATTCAACATTGTGCGTTATTTCGGAGTTACCATATTCAGCAAGACCGCGTTCAATTGAAATATGTTTGGTCGAATCCCAACTTTTTAGCAAATAAAATGTTATTATTTCAACAATTGTGCCTAAAGCTCTGCCTGCTGCCTTTTTTTTATCTTTGGCGTAGTGAAAAACACTATCAGCAAGGACATTTTGTAATTTATCAACTGATTCGTATGCCATATTAAATTATTTTTTTGCAAATCTACATAATTTTACTGATATGCCGATCCTTGTGTTTGTTAGTTAAGTATATGAACATAATTTTTATGGTATTCGGTTCTATTCAATAAACTATTTTACACCGCTTTGCGAATTGTCCATTGTCCATTATCAATTGTCCATTTACTTACATATAATAATCGCATTTGTCGTTACCAGCTGCTGCATAATATTTATGTCATTGATTTTTAAAAATAAAATACATTTATCCGGTTGCAAAAATACAAATTTAATATTTTTCGACGCAAATTTTGAAGCTACATATTTATTTATTTTTTATTCAATTCCGATTTTTTTAAAAATGGTAGTTTTTTATTTGCAACTACCAGAATTATCATTTTTTTAGCAGATTTTTTACTTGCGCGACCAGATTTTTCACTTTTCTGACAGAATTTTTGATACAACGACCAGATTTTGCACTTAAACGACCAGAATTTTCACTTTTTTAACAGAATTTTCATTTCGACGAACAGATTTTTCGTCGCGACAACCAGAATTTTCATTTTTTTAGCAGATTTTTCATTTCGATGAGCAGAATTTCATTTTTTTTGACAGATTTTTCATTTCGACTACCAGAATTTTTACTTTTTTAGCAGATTTTTTAATTACGACCTTCATTTTATGCGCGCAAAAACGCGCCGCAATGCTAATTTCTAATTTTATGAATAAACTAATTTTTATCGCCTGCCAATTGTCCATTCTCAACCATCAATTGTCCATTGTCCATTATCAATTGTCAATTGACAATTGTGCATTGTCCATTATTCAAAATTGTTAATAAAAAAATGGTCATACAATTTGTTTTTGTAAATATTATATATATGTTTGCGCCTAACTTATTGTATTATTATAATAACTAATTTAAATAATTTAAAATTTTTGATTTATGAAAGGAAAATACAACACATCTCCATTGACAATGCTGCTTGCAGCAAAAGAAATCTTTACAAGTATGGCAACCTACCTTGCCGATTTTACAGCAGCACATTCTGGCATAACAGAAGCGTTTCGGGCAGCGTTTCTTAGCAGAATAATCCTTGCTTTTGGCTTATTGGGTTTCGATGCGCAAACAGCCATAAAATCTATCCGCAGAAACGTAAATACTGTTGCAAAAGATTTTAAAGACCAGTTAGCAACCTTTCTTTCCAGCATTAGCTATGGTTTTAGAGCCGAAATGTCGCAATATAATAAATTTATAAACGATGTAGGACTTGCCAAATTCAATAAGTCTATTACTAATGACACTCTTTTTGAAATTTCCGTCAATTTAACGCAGAATCTCAATAATTGCAGTTCCGACTTAAAAGATATACAAATAACGCCGGCACAAATTACCACAATTATACAATCTGCCACCGATTATTTTGATACCTATCAGGCGCAAAACGAAAACGCGGCAAGTCATTATTCAATTTCCGAAGACAATCAAACTGAACTCAACGCTATTTATGCCGAAGTAAAAGCAATTTCGAAATTGGCGCAGGAAATATATAGCAAAGACCGCAATAAAGCAAAACTTTTCACTTTTACGGCTGTTTCAAAAAATTATAAACAATCGCGCAGACCAAAAGCAGCAGCCGCAGCAAAACCGGCAACAACCGATACTAATTTAACGGATACGCCGCCGGTTGCTGCGCCACCTGCCGATAAACCAGCCGATTCGAACACACATTAGAAATATTGTCAAAGATTATTAACTTTGACAAAATTTTTAAATGGTAAGTCATGCAAAAAATAACAGGAATTGTCTTAGCCGGCGGTAAAAGCAAGCGAATGGGCAGAAAAAAAGCGTTGCTGAAGCTTAATAACAAACTGTTCGTTCAATATTCAATAGAATGTTTGCAAAATTTTTGCGACGAAATAATTATTAGCGCAAATACCGATGATTTCGATTTTTTAAACTTAAAAATAGTAAAAGATTTGTATCCTGACGCCGGACCGGCGTCAGGTATTTTGAGCGCGCTTAAAGTCAGCAAAAATAATATAAATGCAATACTTAGTTGCGATACGCCCTTTGTACCTGCCGGAATTTTTTTATATTTACATTCTTTTATGTCAGATTTTGACGCTGCTGTGCCTGTCAGTAATGGTTTGACAGAAAATATGATTTGCCTGATAAATAAAAGTTGCGCCGATATAATAGAAAATGAAATTATGAACGATAATTTGAGTTTCAAACTGATTTTGCAAAAACTAAGGGTTGTTTATGTTGACATCGCGGCACATTTGAGTTTTTATAATAGTAGTATGTTTTTAAATGTCAATACAAAAAAGACATTTTTGCTGGCACAGCGATATTTTGAAACCAAAGTTATGTAATACACGTATAATTTATGCGTTAAGTAAATGGATAATTGATAATGGACAATGGACAATTCGCAAAGCGGTATAAAATAGTTTATTGAATCGAACCGAATACCATAAAAATTATGTTCACATACTTATACATTGAATAAATCGAAAATTATGAAACACATTTTTACAACAGCAATACTTATTTTTATACATTTACAGTTTTTCGGGCAAATTTCAATAACTTACCAGAACCACGCGCTACTTGCCGGCGATATTTTTGAATTTCAGACCGGACAATACATCAATCAGGGAGATAGCGGCGCAAATAAGACCTGGGACTTCTCGTCGGCGAAATGTATTGTCAGCAAAAGTTCGAAAATGGGCAATGTTACCAGCGCCGGCTATCCCGATTTCTTTGGCGTTGCAAATACTTCAATCAACGACGGCGACAATGTTTTTTTGCATCAGATAAATCAGGACGCTAATATTTATGTCGGTTTAATTACACCAACATCGGTTTTTCATTTCGACCAACCCGTTATAAAAATGAAATTTCCGTTTAGTTATGGCAATAATTTCACGGGAACGTTTACCGGCGAAGGTTTATATTTCGGCAGAATACCCAGTCAGATTTACGGCAACTATTCCGGCGATGCCGACGCTTACGGAACATTAATTTTGCCGGGTAACGTTTCATTTAATAATACATTGCGCGTAAAAACCGTTCAACAACTGGTAGAAGTTACAAAATGCAGTTACACCGAAACCATTAACACAAAATTTATGTGGTACGCCACCAGCGAAAGATATCCATTGCTATCAGTAACAATTTCGCAAGTTACTACCGACGGCGGACAGCCGGTAATTACAAAATCGCTGATATTTCGGGACAATTATATTTTGCAAAATCCAACCGTCATTCTTTCGTCCGATTTTGCAAAAAAACCGTCTTACAAACTTTTTCCAAACCCTTTTTCTGACGCCACCACGTTGCAATACAATTTAACCGAACCAATGAATGTAAAATTCGATTTGTTCGACGGAAACGGCAAGCATTTAACCACTTTGTTGAATCAAAAAGCAAGCGCCGGCGAACAATTACTTAAAATTGAAACAGCAACAAATAAAATGGTTCCCGGAATATATTTTCTTAGACTTGAGTTCGACGGAAAAGCCTATCTCGAAAAAATAGTTCGACTTGACAAATAATTTTTCTGACATAGTAAGCAAATCCGCACAAACTTTAAGTAGAACAGCAAAAATAGAAGACATTAATTGTTTTGTTTATTAGCATTTTATCAAACAAAAGCAAAATTGTCAATTGTCCATTATCAATTATCAATTACTTATTATTTTATCAAGATGAAAAAGAAAGTAGATTTTCTTGTCATTGGTTCGGGACTTGCCGGACTGAGTTTTGCGTTGAAAGTTGCCGACTACGGAAAAGTATGCATCATTACAAAATCTAAAATAGATGAAAACAGCACGCATTATGCACAAGGCGGCATAGCAGCCGTAACTTATCCGCCCGACACGTACGAAAAACACATTACCGACACGCTCAATTGTGGCGACGGTCTTTGCGACGAAAATATTGTCAAGATGGTTGTATCGGAAGCGCCGGATATGATTAAAGAATTAGTGGGTTGGGGCGCCAAATTCGATAAAAATCCCGACGGACATTATGATCTTGCAAAAGAAGGCGGTCATACCGAACATCGCGTGTTGCATTTCAAAGACGCATCGGGCGCTGAAATAGAAAACGCATTGATTGCACAGGCACGAACGCATAAAAACATAGAAATACTCGATTATTTCTTTGCGCTCGACTTAATTACGCAGCATCACGCCGGATATACCGTTACCCGCGAGCAAAAAGACATTGAATCGTACGGAATTTATGCGCTCGATTTACGAACCAACGTTATTTTCACAATTCTTGCCAAAATTACCATGATTGCAACCGGCGGTGTCGGAAATATTTATTTTACAACCACCAATCCGCTTATTGCAACCGGCGACGGAATAGCAATGTTTTATCGCGCAAAAGGTATTGTACAGGACATGGAATTTGTGCAATTTCATCCTACATCTTTATATAACAAAGGCGAGCGACCATCATTTTTGATTACCGAAGCCTTACGCGGCGCCGGTGCGATTTTAAAAACCCTCGACGGCAAAGAATTTATGCACAAATACGACAAACGCGAATCGTTGGCTCCCCGCGACATTACCGCACGCGCAATTGATACCGAAATGAAAATGCACGGTTTCGATCACGTATATCTCGACGCAAGACACCTGGATGTAGAAATGTTGAAGTCGCATTTCCCTACAATTTCCGCAAAATGTCTGACACTCGGCATTGATATTACTTGCGACATGATTCCTGTCGTTCCTGCCGCACATTATTTATGTGGCGGCATAAAGGTTGACGAAAATGGTTGCAGCTCCATAAAAAATGTATATGCTGCCGGAGAATCGGCTTGCACCGGACTACATGGCGCAAATCGGCTTGCATCAAATTCATTACTCGAAGCCGTTGTGTTTTCTCACCGTGCGGCACAACATGCAATTGAAAATGTCGGAAATATTCAACTCAACGACATTGTTCCGTTCTGGAACGACGAAGGAACATCGCATCCTGAGGAAATGGTTTTAATTACGCAAGTTTTTAAAGAACTGCAGCAAATTATGAGTTACTATGTCGGCATTGTCCGCAGCAATTTGCGTTTAAAACGCGCTTTCGACCGTTTACTCATTCTCCATCGCGAAACCGAAGAACTTTACGAACATTCTACCGTCTCGCTTAAACTTTGCGAACTTCGCAACGCAATTAATGTTGGATATATCATTATTAAATTTGCAAGAAGACGCAGAGAAAGTCGGGGATTGCATTATACAATTGATTATCCGAATAAACATCAAATACTTTAATTAATTACGAATTAAGAATAAAAATTAAGAACTTGCAAACGAATAAATGAAAAAAAAATATCCAATTTTAAAACAACTCGAAATAATTGACATTGCAGCCGAAGGAAAATCAATTGGCAAATGGAACGAAATGGTTGTGTTTGTGCTCAATTGTATTCCGGGCGACATTGTTGACGTCCAGCTTACCAACAAACGAAAAACTTTTGCCGAAGGTTTCCCAGTTTTGTTTCATAAATATTCGGAAAACCGTATTAAAGCAAAATGTCAGCATTTTGGCGTTTGTGGTGGTTGTAAATGGCAACACTTACCTTATACTGACCAATTGAAGTTTAAACAAAAGCAAGTTGTCGATGCACTTGAACGAATTGGTAAGGTCGATTTTGCAAATGTCGAATTATTGCCGATTCTCCCATCAGAAAATGTTTTCTATTACCGCAACAAACTCGAATTTACCTTTTCGAACAAGCGTTGGTTGACGCGCGACGAAATTGAAACCGGCGATGCAATTAAAAACATGAATGCGCTTGGTTTTCATATCCCAAAAATGTTTGACCGTGTACTTGATATTACAGAATGTCTGCACCAAAAAGATCCGTCGAACAAAATAAGAAATTCAATTCGCGAATATGCTTTGCAAAACGAATTGACATTTTTCGATTTGAGAAATAAAGGCGGATTGTTGCGCAATTTAATTATTCGTACAACTTCGAAAGACGAATTGATGGTAATTGTTGTTTTTGGTGAGCAAAATAAAACCGAGCAGGAAAAATTATTACATTTTATATCGACTTCTTTTCCCGAAATAACTTCGCTGTTTTATGTTGTCAATACAAAAATGAATGATACTGTTTTTGATTTAAAACATCATTTGTTTTCGGGTAAAGATCACATTGTTGAACAAATGGAAGAATTAAAATTCAAAATTGGTCCAAAATCTTTTTATCAAACAAATTCCGAGCAAGCTTTTCAATTATATAAAATTGCGCGTGAGTTTGCACAATTAACCGGCAACGAAATTGTTTACGACCTTTATACCGGCACCGGAACAATTGCAAATTTCGTAGCACATCAATCAAAAAAAGTTGTAGGCATCGAACTTGTTCCCGAAGCAATTGAAGATGCGAAAGAAAATTCGCGTTTCAACAATATTGAGAATACTGAATTTTTTGCGGGCGATACGAAAGATTTGTTGACCAAAGACTTTTTTAGTCAACATGGCAAGCCTGATGTCATTATTGTTGATCCGCCACGCGCAGGTATGCACAAAGATGTTGTTGAAAGTATTTTATTAGCCTATCCGCAAAAGATTGTTTATGTCAGTTGCAATCCGGCAACACAAAGCCGCGACATTGAATGGATGAAAGAAAAATATACATTAATTAAAGTTCAACCGGTTGATATGTTTCCACACACGCATCATGTCGAAAATGTTTCGTTGTTGATAAAAACAGATTTAGTTTGATTTATAGATAAATAAATGATCTGTATAATTTGATAAAAAAAATTAACAAATTTTACACGAAATAAATTGAAAATAATTTGACAAAAATTTGCAGATAATAAAAATATCCGTAACTTTGTCATGTTTGTTTTCATAGCAGATTGAGCTTAAAAGCTCGTATAGGTTTTAAGGTGACCTCAAAGCCGATCTCACGATCGGCTTTGTTTTTTGTATCAACTCTCATCAAAAAAAGCTTTGGAGCATCATAAATTATTAATGACTGAAATTACGCATTAATTTTGGTCGAACAGAAAAGAAGAAAGTCCCTTTATACGCATAAAAATTTAGTGCGAAATGTTTAAACTTTGCATTGTCGGCAGCAAAATTGCCAATTTAATGATTTAAGAAATTTTATAAAATCATTTAATCTGATGTATCTATCAAACAGCGAAACTAATTGTTTTATACTTACGTTTTCAAATTTCCGCTTAAACTTTTGCTAATAAACGAAAACATTTCAATATCGATGCCATCTTTAAAGATTGTTTTCGATTGTTGTACGCAATTTGTTTGCAACTATCGGGGCAATACATTTTATTTTTTCGCGGTTCGAATTTCTCACCACAAACAAAACAAGTATCGTTTTTCATAATATCCTAAGCTTTATATTTATTGTATCAAATATACAAATTGACTTTATAACTCAATTTTTCGCAAAATTTTACTAAACAAAGCTATACGAATTATTGTTAATAAATTTTTTTTATTCAGATAAATATTCCTACTTTCGCAAAATTTTATTTGAGTATTGATGGACAGCTACGATCAATATAGAATACCGATAAATTCTATAACAGCGGCGCAACAGGGGTATGATTTTGTAATTGGAAAAGAATTTTTTTTCAAGTTCGCAGACTCCGAGATTCAGGATGTAAACATTCGTTTGAATGTCAAAATACAGAAAGTTTCTATGTCATATACGCTCGAATTTTATTTAAAGGGGACAGTAAACGTTCAATGCGACAGATGTCTTGATTATTTTGATTTGCCGGTTGAGTTTGAGTCGTCGTTATTTATAAAAATGGGCGACAAAAATTCAGATTTATCAGACATTGACGATACATTAATTTTGTCGCACAACGAAACTGAAATTGATTTGGTACCTCATATATATGAGTACATACATTTGAGCGTACCAATAAGACATGTACACCCTGACAATGCCCGTGGCAAAAGTACATGCAACAAAGAAATGATAAAGAAGTTAGAAAATTTAGCAATACAAGAAGAACCGGAGAGTGATCCCCGGTGGGATGAATTAAAAAAACTAATGTCCAATTAATAAATAATTTACACAATGCCAAATCCGAAACACAGACATTCGAGAACAAGACGCGACAAACGCAGAACGCATGATAAAGCAGCAGAATCTACTTTTTCAACATGCTCAAATTGTGGCGCTACCCATTTAAGACACAGAGTTTGTCCAGAATGTGGTACATACAGAGGCAAATTAGCAATTGAAAAAACAGCTACTGCATAATTTTCCTGAATAGATTTTAGATTTTCCGTCTGACCGCTTGCCGGTCCGACGGAATTATCTAAAATTATTTTTGTTATAAAAATCCTAAAATTATAATTCCCATGAAAATTGGAGTTGATGTATTAGGTGGTGATTATGCTCCGCACAACGTTGTGTTGGGAGCAATATTAGCACAAAAAGAACTTCATGCCGATGTTAAGATTGTACTAATTGGCGACGAGGAAGCTTCGAGAAAAATTTTACAAGAACAAAACGTTGATTCTTCGTTGTTCGATTTTGTTCATACAACCGAAGCAATCGAAATGGGCGAACATCCTGCAAAGGCGTTCCAGAAAAAACCCAATTCGAGTATTGCACTTGGGTTTGGACTATTGCAACAAAACCTTATTGAAGGTTTTGCAAGCGCAGGAAATACCGGAGCAATGCTTGTTGGCGCAACATTCACAGTAAAGTCAATACCCGGCGTAGTCCGTCCGAGTATTCCGGCAGTCATACCAAAATTAAATGGTGGTTCGTCGTGCATTCTTGATGTTGGTTTAAACGCTGACTGCAAACCAGACGTTTTGTATCAATATGCAATTCTTGGTTCGTATTACGTAGAATATGTTTTAGGTATAAAAAATCCAAAAGTCGGTTTATTAAATATCGGCTCGGAACGTGAAAAAGGAAATTTGCTAACAAAGGCAACAAACGAATTAATGCAAGGTAGCAAAGATTTCAATTTTATTGGTAATGTCGAAGGTCATGATATTTTCACCAACGAAGTCGATGTAATTGTTTGCGACGGTTTTGTTGGAAATGTCGTACTTAAATTATGCGAATCGTTTTCCGGTATTACGCGTAAATGTTTTGGGAAGAACGATCCCTTTTTCGAACGTTTAGATCCCGATTTAGTTGGCGGTGTTCCAGTATTGGGTGTTAATTCCACTGTAGTTATCGGGCATGGCGCTTCTTCAGACGTCGCAATAAAAAATATGATTATCCACACGGCTGATGTTGCAAAAGCTAACTTATCTGCCCGTTTTAAAGAAGTTTTTAAATAATGGCAAAAATCAGAGCAGCAATAACCGGAATAGGCGCTTACGTTCCTGAATATATTTTAACAAACGACGAGTTGGCAACAATGGTTGATACTTCCGACGAATGGATAATGACACGCATAGGAATTAAAGAACGTCATATTCAGCGCGAACCGGGTAAGGGAACTTCTGACATGGCGGTTGAAGCAATAAAAATATTATTAGACAAAACAAAAACATCGGTTGACGAAATTGATTTTTTACTTTGCGCGACCGTTACCCCAGACCACCAATTTCCCGCAACTGCAAATATTATTAGTGATAAATTGGGAATTAAAAATGCTTTCAGTTTCGATTTAAACGCAGGTTGTTCTGGATTTCTTTACGCATTGGTTACAGCATCAAAATATATCGAGTCAGGTACGCACAAAAAAGTAATTGTTGTTGGCGCTGAAAAAATGTCGTCAATTGTAGATTATCAAGACCGCAACACTTGTCCCATTTTTGGTGACGGAGCAGCCGCAGTCTTACTCGAACCAACTACCGAAGAATTCGGTATCATGGACAATATTTTACGCAGCGATGGCGCTGGACGTGTACATTTACATCAAAAAGCAGGTGGCTCTTTGAAACCTTCAAGCCACGAAACAATTGATGCACGCGAACATTTTATTTATCAGGAAGGTCAACCTGTATTTAAATGGGCAGTTTCGAAAATGGCAGATGTTTCAGCTGAAATTATGGAACGAAATAATCTCACTGCCGACGATGTTTCGTGGTTAGTACCGCATCAGGCAAACCTGCGCATTATCGATGCCACAGCACGAAGAATGGGATTAGGTTTAGACAAAGTTATGATTAATATTCAAAAATACGGTAACACCACAGCAGCAACATTACCTCTTTGTTTATGGGAATGGGAAAATCAACTTCATAAGGGCGATAATATAATATTGTCGGCATTTGGAGCGGGTTTTACATGGGGTGCAATATGGCTCAAATGGGCTTACAATTCTTAATTAACAATAACCCTCAGCTTACATTTCGACCGCAATCAATTATATTTGGTTGCGGTTTTTTTAGAACTAATTATCAACGAAATAAATTTACATCAGCTATGCAATCTGTAATTTTGTCAGTAAAACTATTTAGAACATTTACAAATAAAGTTAGTTCGAATTAGTAGATAAATTGTCGCTTTTCTGTCTTAAAATTAATCGTAACGATTGGTCGTAAGTAAAATAGTTCCAAAGCCAGTTTATAAAAATCATTACTTTATTTTTGACTCCGACAATTGCCATTAAATGTACAAACATCCAGATGTACCACGCAAATATTCCTTGAACACGCATAAATGGAAAATCGACAACTGCAAGATTTCTACCAACAGTTGCCATTGAACCTAAATCGTGATATTCGAATGGTTTCAAAGGTTTGTTTATTTCCATACATTTTAAATTTTGCGCTAAATTATGTGCTTGCTGTATGGCAACCTGCGCCACTTGCGGATGTCCTCTGGGATATTTATCCAATGTCATCAAAGCCACGTCGCCGATAGCAAAAATATCGTCATAACTTTTTACTCGATTGAATTGATCCACTATAATGCGGTTGTTTTTGGCAAGCGAATCGGGATTTAGTCCTTCAATTTTATTTGCAACAATTCCTGCAGTCCAAATTAAATTATTGGTACGTATTTTTATATCACCTTTTAAATAAGCATAAACACCGTCATAATCAGTTACCTGATTGCCTGTCATAATTTCGACGCCCATTTTTCTCAAAAACTTCTCGGCATGTACCGACGATTCTTCGCTCATGGATGACAAAAGTTTTGGCTGGTTTTCAACCAAGTAAATTTTTATTTGAGAACAATCCATTTCGGGAAAATCTTTAGGTAAAACGAACTGTTTCATTTCGCTGATGGCGCCGGCAATTTCAACGCCACTGGGACCTCCGCCGACAATTACAATATTAAAGTAGCCTTCGGTGTCTTTGCAGAAGGGAACAGACAATGCGTCTTCGAAATTTTGCAAAAACCGGTTTCGTAAATTGAGTGCATCCGCGACGTTTTTCATGGGACGCGAATTTTTTTCGATGTTCTTCAGTCCGAAAAAAGTGGTATCTGCGCCCATAGCAAATATTACATAGTCGTACCGAACAATACCTAAAGCAGTTTGCATTATTTTTGTTTCGGTGTTTATGCTTTTAACTTCAGTTATCCGAATGTACATATCTTTGGCGCTCTGAAAAATCTTGCGCAACGGAAACGCAATAGCGCTGGGTTCTAATCCGGCTGTGGCAACCTGATACAACAATGGCTGAAATTGATGGTAATTATTTTTATCGATTAATACAACCTGAAAATTTGCTTTGTGCAACGACCGCGCCAATTTAAGACCTGCAAAACCTGCGCCGACAATTACAACTCGTTTTTTTTCTGATTTTGGTATATTTATCATGTTAAATTTTTTTATTGTATTTTCAAAGGTAGCTTAATTTTACTTTCCACCAAAAGACATTACACAATTATATCTGTATTTTTTATGCGGTTGAATCGACACTCCCAACCAGCTATAATTTTTGCTCAGAATTGATTTGCGATGTCCAAGTGATGGAACGCCTTCGTCAACAAGCAGACTCATTACTATTTCAAAACCGGTCTCATTTCCGTAGTCACAATTTTCGGCAACACCACCAAATTTTTTCATCGCGTTGCTATAACGCTTATCAAAATTATCATGTCCTATTTTTCCAGTTTTGCCCATATTGCTTGCATGATCGACAGCTATTTTTATCAAATCGTCGTTTGCCTGAAACATCGGAAAGTTTGCGATTTTTTTTAAATCCCGTTCCAATGTTGTTGCGTAATTACCATCAACGATGTTGTTTGCCAAATAATATTTAAGAAAAGTCCTTGCGAATAAATCTCCGTTTGTACGCGCCAGATTGCAATAGAAAAATACGCGTCGTTCTTCTTCGGTTAATTTCTGATTGTCTTTGCAGGTGTTGGCTTTATCTATAACATCTTTTGACCATTCGTTAAATGGCAAATTGCTGTCTTTGGGAATTAAATCCTGTTGCGCATAAAATGTCAGGCTATTAAACAATAGCGATATGATAATAAAAATTTTCTTTTTCATAATTTTTTTTAATGTTAGACAAATATACAAAAACGAATTTATTCGTAACAGATTTAATGCAAACATAAATTGCGTTTCCGAATGATTTTGTATTTTCGCAAAAAAATAACGACAAATGGACAATCAGAAAAAAGCTTATATTTTGGGAATCAGCGCAATTTTATTCTGGTCAACAGCTGCAACGGCTTTTAAAATTGCGTTCGTTTATGTCGATTATTTGCAGTTGTTGTTTTACGCTTCATTAACCAGCACCATTGTTTTATTTGTTTTTTTGACATTCCAAAAACAACTATTTTTATTGACGACTTTCACGTTCGAACAATATTTGACGTCGGCAGCGATTGGTTTTCTGAATCCTTTTTTTTATTACACAATTTTATTGAAAGCATATTCAATTTTACCTGCGCAAATTGCCATGCCATTGAATTACAGTTGGCCCATCATGTTGGTTATTTTGTCCATTCCATTATTGAAACAAAAAGTAAACACCAAAAGTTTGATTGCCATTTTGATAAGTTTTACCGGTGTGTTTTTTATTTCGTCGAACGGAAATGTCAGCCAAATAAAAATTACCGAACCTGTGGGCGTTGTATTTGCTTTGTCAAGTTCCGTATTGTGGGCGTTGTTTTGGATTTTGAATGTCCGCGACAAACGCGATGAAATTATCAAACTTTTTCTCAACTTTGTTTTTGGTTTCATTTATATTGCCATTGTTTTATTTATTTTCGACAAATTGATTTTTCCACCATTAAAAGGTTTGATTGCCTGTATTTATGTCGGTTTATTCGAAATGGGAATTACGTTTGTACTTTGGCTTAAAGCGCTGCAATTAATTTCGTCGAATGCCAAGTTGAGCAACTTTGTTTTTCTGTCGCCTTTTATTTCTTTAATTTTGATTCATTTTATTATTGGCGAACAAATTTTTTTCACAACCATTTTCGGTTTGCTTTTAATAATACTTGGAATAATTATTCAGCAATTCACGCAACAAAAGAAAATATGAAAATTTGAATAATGTCTTACAAAAATAAATTATCGAAATTAAAGTCCAATTGAATTCATTAACTTTGTACTGTCAAAAAAAATAATAAACATTAAAAAAATAAAATTATGAAAAAGTTACTTTTAAACATTTTGATTATGACAACTATTGCAACTGCCGCAAGCGCTTTCGAAGAAGACGTAATCAAAACATCAAAAGGCGATTTGAAAATCACATTCATTGGGCATGGTAGTTTGCTGTTTACTTTCAACGGTAAAAATATTTATGTCGATCCGGCAAGCATGGTAAACGATTTTAACAGCTTACCAAAAGCCGATTTAATTCTGGTAACTCACGAGCATTTTGACCACCTTGATTCTGCAATTATCAAAAAACTTTCTGCTCCAACAACGCAATTGATTCTTACTCAAAAATGTTTTGATAGTTTTAAAAACGGCACTGTGATGAAAAATGGCGATGTAAAAAAAATTATCGACATTAATATCGAAGCGGTACCGGCTTACAATCTGGTTCATAAAAATGATAAAGGCGATTTTTTTCATCCCAAAGGTCAGGGCAATGGTTATGTTTTAACGTTTGGCGATAAGCGTGTTTATATTGCCGGCGACACCGAAGACGTTCCTGAAATGGCAAATCTTAAAAAAATTGACATTGCATTTTTACCGATGAATTTACCTTACACAATGACGCCGGAAATGGTTCAACATGCGGCTTTGCTGTTCAATCCGAAAATTTTATATCCATACCACACCGGCAAAACAGAAACTGCTAAAATTGTTGAATTGCTGAAAGATCATAAAAAAATTGAAGTCCGTATTCGGAAGATGCCGTAATTATTAATTTCAAAAATTTTGCACGAGCATAAATTAGTGCCAATGTTTAATTGACCATTTTTTTGCTTGTGCAATTTTATTTAGTTTCGAATCGGGATTGACGCAAACCGGATTTCCAACCATCAACAATGCATCATAATCAGAAATTGAATCGGCATAGTAAAAAGCCGTTTGTAAATCGAAATTTTGTTGATGACAATATTTTTCCAATTGAACTTGTTTCTCATGTCCAAAGCAAAAATTACCTATCGGTTTCCCTGTTAAAATTCCATTATTACTTTCGAGATGCGTACAAATAATATCATCCATTTTTAAAAATTTTGCTACTGGCTCGCATATTGATTCTAATGCTGATGAGAGAATTACCAATTTTGCGCCATGCTCGCTATGAAATTGCATTTCGGGAATCATTTCCGGACGAATGGATTTTAAAATATATTTTTCTACTATTTCGTTTGACGCAGAATTTAGAACACTTACCGGAATATCTTTTGTCCACATTGCAAGGCGCTTGATAATTTTGTTGCTATCAATTAAATTAAGTGCATAAGCAATTCCCAAATATAAAGCAAACAGAATATCGCCGGTGTGCATTAATCTATTTTTATACCCGTTGCGAATCAAATAATTTGCACTTGTAATATTTAAGATTGTACGGTCGAGATCGAAAAAGGCGACGTAATTGAATTTTTTATCCAAGATTTGTATTTTGTTAAATTTTAAAATAATGGTTACCTTGTTGGTTATAAATAATTTCTAATTTGGACGGCAGAATCTGAATATCGAATTTTGAAGCGAAAAATATTTCACCGTCAGCATGGAAAGGCATTTCGGCATCAAATTCAATTTCGACTTTCGGCGTCTGAAAATAATGTACTTTTTTATCGTCGATATGTTTTCCTTTTGGGACTTGCAATAATTTTCTGACTCGTTGAAACAAACCCAATTTTTCGACATTACAAACGTCTAACAAACCGTCGTCAGCAATTGCTTTGGGCGTTAAGAAAAAGTCGCCGGCAAATCGTCTTCCATTAGCAACTGTATTGAGAAAACATGATTTGACGGTACGCTCGCCGTTATTCAAAACGATCATATTTTTTTCTTTATATACAAACAAGAGACTTAAAATATGCCACATATATTTATCTGCTCCACCTTTTTTTGCTTTTAAGTCTTTGGTATAATTTGCTGCTGCAACTTGTGCGTCAAATCCAAGTCCGATGCCGTTTAAAAAGACATGACCATTGCACGAACCTACATCCATTTGTTTGGTTTGATGTTCGAAAAATATGTCCCAGTGTTTATCTTCAAACCTGTTAGGAAAACCACAAATCTGGATAGTATCGTTGCCGGTTCCGGCAGGAATAATTCCGGTTACAACATTGGGGTTACCGGCAAGTGCACGCGCTATTTCATTAATTGTTCCGTCGCCGCCAACGCCAATTATATATTTGTAACCTTGATTATAAAATTGTGTCGCCAATTCGGTTGCATGACTTTTGTAATCGGTAAAAACAACTTCAGCAGTTATGTTGTGTTGCCGAATCATTTCTTCGAGTTTTGGTTTCAAAGTTTTTGCAAAACCGTTGCCGGCAATAGGATTAATGATAAAAGCCCATTTTGGTTGGTTGATATTTTCCATAATTTAATTTTTCACTTTGTAAGCTGATACAATTGTATTTCTGACAATTTCAATAATTTCATTTTCGTCTTTGTTGGCAATGTCTTCATTTTTAATTGGCGGATGAATAACAACTTCCACTTTCGCAGAAAAATTAATAGCGAATCTTGTTTTCGGTTTCAAATCGTAAAGACCATTAAGTGTAACAGGCAACAAGTCGAGCCCCGAAGAGCGCATCAAATAAATAAATCCTTTGTGAAATTTATGTATTTGTCCGTCGAGCGTTCTTGTTCCTTCGGGAAACATGCCGATACTGCTGCCACTCGATTTTTGTACCAATTGGTTTAACATTTCCTTGGTATTTTTGACGTTGGCAGTTTTCATTGGTATATAACCGGTCATTTTTAAAACGTGTCCAAACACCGGAACTTTCAATAAATATTCTTTTCCGAACCAAGCTACACCCGGATAAAATGCCATCATTGCTGTAATGTCAAACAAGCTTCCATGATTTGCAAGTATGATATATTTTTTATTTTTTTCGAGATGTTCGCGACCAATGATTTTCAATTTTTTGCCCATCAATAAAAAAACGGTTTCTGACCAAAAAAATACAACTGCAAATAAAATTTTTCGTAAATTGAGATGAGCTGATATAATTGATAAGATTACAATTACGGACGTGAATAAATATAAAATGCCGAAAACCGGAATTGAAAGAATGTTGTTTTTTATTGACTTATACATTTGCTTAAAATCAAAATTAATTACATTAAATCATAACAAATTAATCGTTGCATATAGCGCAGGTAGATTTTTCCGTTTGCAATACATGGCGTTGTCCATGATGGGTTTGTTACGCCAGCTATCGCATCTTTTATTTCACCTGCTTTTTCAAATTTGTCGGGATTTGGTTTGACGATAAACAAGGCGCCTTTTAAATTGAAACAAAACAAATAACCGTCAGCAAAAACAGTTGTTCCTTGTCCCATTTCCGGCGTACTCCATTTTACTTTTCCGTTAGACAAATCAACGCATTTAAATTCACCAACGTTGTGCGAACTTTCACCTGAAAATTCGTAAATAAAACCGTCAATTATTATCGGGTCAGAATGTTGTGCTGCAATTACGTCATTTTTCCAAAGAACAGAAAATCCATCTTTGCGGACTTTAATTGCTTCACATCCCATTTTGTAACCCGACGTATGAAAAACTACATCGCCAACAATTGCCGGAGTGGTTGCGTTAACGCCATATTCTGTGGGCCAGTTTACGCGCCAGATTTCTTTCCCGTCGTCGGGATTTAAGCCAGACAAACCTTTACCATGATAAACGAGTAATTGTGTTTGATTTTCAACGGTCATTGGAATTGCAGCTGCATAACCGGCTTCGCCTTCGAGCGATTTCCACAAAACATCACCCGTCATTTTATCGTAAGCAATAACAGTCGCTTTTCCACCACCTTGTACAATTACTTTATTTTTGTAAACCAACGGCGTCGAACTTAAACCCCACTGCGATTCTTGTCCTTGTAAATCTTTAACGTTTTTATGCCACAATAATTTTCCGTCTTCGAGCATCCAGCATGCAATGTCGCCGCTTCTACCGAAAGTATAAACTCGGTTGCTGTCAATAAAAGGTGTGGCTCTTGCTCCCGGACCATGCGCAGTTTCAGCAGGAGCCGGATATGAATTTTGCCAGATTAATTCTCCGGTTTCAGAATTGATACAAAATACCAAATCTTTTCCTTCGTCGCGACCCGGAACAATTAATCTGTTCCCTTTAACAACAGGTGCTGCCCACGAAGCATTTGCTTTTCCTTGACATAAATAATCTACTTGCCACAATTTTTTTAAGCCATTCGCCCAATCTTTTTTTATTCCGACAGTTGCATTTTTTCCGTCGAAATTTTGACCGCGCCAGTTAGACCAGTCCGCTGTTCCTTTAGTCAATTGTGGAATATTTTTAGCAACGCTTGGAATTGATTCTTGTTTACCGGTAATTTTTTCGCTACCCATAACAACCTGATAAACGCGGTAACCATAATACACAACTCCAATAAGCACGATTGCTACAATTATCAGAATTATTTTAACGTACTTTTTCATGGGTGTTTAATTTTTAGTATTATTTATAATTTTCGTAAACCATTTTAATGCCCTGTTGTAGCGAAACTTTTTCGTGCCAGCCAAAACCTTGCAATTTACTTACGTCTAATAATTTTTGTGGTGTTCCATCTGGTTTTGTTGAATCCCAAAGTATGTCGCCGGTAAAGTTGACAATCTCTTTAACAAGATTGGCGAGTTCTTTAATTGTTAAATCTTTTCCGGTTCCAATATTGATGTGCGTGTTTCGGATTTCATTTTTTGTAAAAGTTTGCGAAGTTAAAATTTGGCTAAAATCGAGATTCTCCATTAAGTAAACACAAGCATCTGCTAAGTCGTCGGAATATAAAAATTCTCTTTTAGGAGAACCTGTTCCCCACAAAGTAACAGCGACATTATTTCCGTTTTTAATTATTCCATATTTTTCGAGAATCGCCATAATTTGTTGTTGCGACGAATCGCCATTAACGCTTTCAATTGGACGTTTGTTTAAATCTTTGCGGATGTTTTCAAAATCTCCATTCTCTAAACATTTTCCTAAATGCAATTTGCGAATCAGCGCAGGTAAAACGTGCGATTTTTCCAGATCGAAATTGTCATTCGGTCCGAATAAATTGGTTGGCATGACGGCTATAAAATTTGTACCATACTGTATGTTGTAACTTTCGCACATCTTGATGCCGGCAATCTTAGCAATTGCATACGGTTCGTTGGTATATTCAAGTTCGTCGGTCAGCAAATAATTTTCGATCATCGGCTGCGGACAAAGTTTTGGATAAATGCATGAACTTCCCAAAAACAACAACTTTTTAACACCATATTTATAACTAAAGTGAATGATGTTGTTTTGTATCTGAAGGTTCTCATAAATAAATTGACCGCGTAAAGTATTATTGGCAACAATTCCACCGACTTTTGCTGCAGCCAGAAAAACATATTCGGGTCTTTCGGTTTCGAAAAATTTTTCGGTCGATTGTTGGTCTATCAAATCAAAGTCAGGATAACTTGTGAATACAAAATTGTTAAATCCTTTCGATTTTAAATTGCGAAGAATTGCGCTACCAACCAAACCGGTATGTCCCGCCAAATAAATTTTGCTGTTTTTTTCCATGACTTTTTTTTATTCGAAATAATTTAAAACCGAAAAACCACCTTCGCGAAGATAGCGATCTTTTTTCATCAATTTCAAATCGCTGTTTACCATTTCTTTTATTAAACCGTTTAAATCGTACTCTGGTTTCCAGCCCAATTTTGTGTGTGCTTTGGTTGCGTCGCCAATAAGTAATTCTACTTCTGTTGGTCTGAAATATTTTGGATCGACTTTTACCAATACTTCATCTTTTTTGACGTGTTGATTAATGTCGCGATATTGTTCGTTGCTGCTTACATTTTTTACACAGCCAACTTCATTCACACCATCTCCACGAAATTCTAATTCGACGCCGACTTCGGCAAAAGCCATTCGTACAAATTCTCGGACTTCGGTGGTAACACCTGTCGCAATAACGTAATCATCTGGTTCGTCTTGTTGCAAAATTAAGTACATTGCTTTGATATAATCTTTGGCATGTCCCCAGTCGCGCTTGGCAGAAAGGTTTCCAAGAAAAATATCTTCCTGCAAACCAAGCGCAATTTTTGCAACTGCGCGAGTAATTTTACGGGTAACAAAAGTTTCGCCTCTAATTGGCGATTCGTGATTGAATAAAATTCCATTGCAAGCGTACATGTTATATGCTTCGCGATAATTGACCGTAATCCAGTAACCATAAAGTTTTGCAACTGCATAAGGACTTCGCGGATAAAACGGCGTCTTTTCAGTTTGCGGGACTTGCTGCACCAATCCATACAATTCGCTGGTTGACGCTTGATAAATGCGTGTTTGTTTTGTCAATCCAAGTAAACGAATGGCTTCAAGAATTCTTAATGTTCCAATTCCATCAGCATTTGCTGTATATTCCGGTGTGTCAAAACTTACATGGACGTGGCTTTGTGCAGCCAAATTATAAATTTCGTCTGGTCTAATTTCCTGAATGATTCTGATTAAATTCGTGCTGTCAGTAAGGTCGCCGTAATGCAAAATAAAATTACGGTTTTCGATATGTGGGTCGAGATATAAATGGTCGATGCGTTCCGTATTAAACGACGAACTGCGGCGTTTTAGTCCATGAACTTTATAACCTTTTTTTAATAAAAATTCTGCCAGATACGCTCCGTCTTGTCCGGTTACTCCTGTTATCAATGCTACTTTTGACATATGTCAATTGTTAAATATTAATTATTAATTATAAATTAGTTTTTAAAAGTAAATTTACTTCGTTCTTTAATTCCGGCAAGTGATTTATAATTATTGCCCATATTATTGAGTCATCTATATTGTCGTAAGCATGGATTAAGCGATTACGCAAATTAACAATATCCTTTGCATGACTTATATTGATTTCAGTTGTTGTTTTTTTCACCTTTGTAATTGCTTCACCGATTATACCAAGTTGTCTTTCGACAGCGCTTTGAGTTTTATAGTCATTCAAATAAATTTCAAATTTTTTTACATCACCAACAAACTGTTCAATACTTTCAATTGCAAACAAAATATCGTACAAATATTTTTCAACTTGCTCGGTCATAAAACAAATGTTTTGATGATTCTATATTGCGTAAAAAAATTGGATTCTTAATTTTTTGTGTCGATGTCAATAAATCGACTTTGCGTTGAAATAAATTTTCAAATTCATTCCATAAAACTAAAAGTTCTTCACCATGTTCAACCGGTTCCATTTTTTCTAACTCAACAATTAAATCAACATCGCTATCTGATTTAAAATTAGTTGTATTTATAGAACCAAAGAAAAATAATTTATTTACATGATGCTTTTTACAAATAACTTTTAACTGACTTTGATAATTTAAAATATTTTCTTCTAAAATAGTCATTTCGTCAATTTTTTTAAAATTAAATTTTACTTCTTTCCGGGATAGACTTTCAACGCTTCTTCCAACACTTTCACGGCACGTTTTAAATCGTCAATTTTTAAAACATAGGCAATGCGTACTTCGTTTTTACCAAGTCCGGGAGTTGAATAGAAACCGGTTGCCGGAGCAAGCATTACTGTTTCATTTTCGAAATGAAATTCTTCGAGTAACCATTGGCAAAATTTGTCGCTGTCGTCAATTGGCAACCGAATGATACTGTAAAAAGCACCTTTGGGCATTGGAGCAAAGACACCCGGAATTTCATTTAATGCACCTATGACATAATTTCGTCGTTCAATATATTCGTTATAGACTTTGTCGAAATATTCTTTTGGTGTATCGAGCGCCGCAAGACCGGCAACTTGTCCGAAAGTTGGCGGACTTAAACGGGCTTGTGCAAATTTCAACGCTGTACTGAGAATGTCTTTATTTTTTGTAACTAATGCTCCAATGCGAACTCCACATGCGCTGTAACGTTTCGAAACCGAATCGAGCAATACAACATTGTTCTCAATTCCTTTTAGGTGCATTGCCGAAAAATGTTTTGCTCCGTCGTAACAAAATTCGCGATACACTTCGTCAGCAAAAAGATATAAATCGTATTTTAAAACAATCTCGCGGAGTTGCGCCAATTCTTTTTCTGAATATAAATATCCGGTTGGATTGTTCGGATTGCAAATCATTATTGCTTTGGTGCGCGACGTGATGGATTTTTCGAAATCGGTAATAGGTGGCAATGCAAATCCGTTTTCGATATTCGATGTTATTGGTTTTATAATTACTCCAGCTGCCATTGCAAAACCGTTGTAGTTTGTGTAAAACGGTTCTGGAATTATAACTTCGTCGCCCGGATTGAGGCACGACAACAGCGCAAACGAAATTGCTTCCGAACCACCTGTGGTAACAATAATTTCGGTGTGGTCAACATCGATGCCGAGTTTTTGATATTGCTTTGCAAGTCCGCGACGATAAGCTTCGATACCTGCCGAGTGGCTGTATTCAACAACTTTTTCGTCGAAATTGCGTACCGCATTCATTGCCACTTCGGGGGTTTCTATGTCTGGCTGACCGATATTTAAATGATACACTTTACGACCGAGACGTTTTGCTTCTTCGGCATAAGGCACTAATTTTCTGATGGGCGATGCTGGCATCAAATGCCCGCGTTCTGATATGT
>Ga0265327_10001773_pt1 | contig 25452 bp, 22 predicted proteins | sample 41621metaG_FD_202089 | JGI IMG/M metagenome (GOLD analysis project Ga0265327, IMG submission 202089) | Rhizosphere microbial communities from Carex aquatilis grown in University of Washington, Seatle, WA, United States - 4-16-21 metaG | ecosystem: Host-associated > Plants > Roots > Rhizosphere...
TTGTCTTGTCCTGAAATAGGTTTACAATCTTTGTAAATCATGGATCGCAAAAAAGTTTCAGATAAAAAGAGCCAGATAATCTCTGAATATTTAACTGGCGCAGATACCTTCAATGCTTTGGAGCAGAAATATGGGGTGAAAGCCAGAACTATTCAGACATGGGTGCGGGCGTATCGTAAAAGTCATGATATAGTTCCGGAAGTTCCACCTGAAGATGTAAAATTGCTTAAAAAGCAACTGCAGCAAATGCAACTAAAGAATGAGTTGCTGGAAGAGATGCTGCGGTTGTCGTCTGAGCAAACAGGTATTGATATACGAAAAAAATATGGTACCAAGCAGTCATGAACATAGGGCAAAGGAGAAGCCGGAAAATTGACAGACTTTGCTCATTGCTTGGTTATAGCCGGCAATCGTATTATCAGCATAAAGCTGAGGAACAAAAAGAAATTTTTAGACAAGAGTTGATTATTCAACACGTACTTGGGATACGGAACAGGCAAAAGAATGTAGGAGCCAGAAAACTCTTATGCATGCTTGAACCCTTCCTCAATAGTCATAACATTCGAATTGGAAGGGATACTTTCTTTGAGCTGCTTTCAGCATATGGGCTGCTTATCCGTAAAAGAAAGCGTAAGGTACCACGGACAACATTCTCAGATCACTGGATGCGTAAGTATCCTAACCTGACCGTTGGAATGTCTGTAAACAGGCCTAACCAGTTGTGGGTAAGCGACATTACTTATATCATGCTGGAAGATAAGCCTGCTTATTTAAGTCTTATAACTGATGCATATTCCAGAATGATAGTAGGCTACCATCTCAATAGGGATCTAAGTGCGCAAGGGTGCATCAAGGCATTAGATATGGCACTAAAGACTTTGACTGAAAGGACAAGCCTTATACACCATTCCGACCGGGGGAGCCAGTATTGCAGCTTTGAATACGTAGACCGCCTTGCTACACATGATGTTGCTATCAGCATGACTCAAAACTCTGATCCAAGAGAAAATGCGATTGCGGAGCGGATTAATGGTATTATAAAACAGGAATTTTTGGAAGCTTGTTATTCAACTTTTACACAAGCGGCACAGGAAGTAAAAAGGGCTGTTTATATCTACAATTATGAGCGACTTCACAGTAGTATAAATATGCAGACACCTGCTCAGGCTCATACAGTGACAGGCCCTTTAAAACGCCACTGGAAAAATTATTATATAACCAAACAAAAGGAGGTACTTATGACTTAGGTGAGTTTTTTCAGGCATAGAGGACAAAGTAAAAAGGCTCATGACATCGTCATAAGCCGTACAAAATTTACTTCATCCACAGGAGTTATTCCTGGCAGGTTGCTCTCCAGCAGAGCCCGCTTCCGCTTCATCCTGTCATTCAAATGTAAAGCGTATTCAGGATTAATCTAAATTTGTCAACCCAGGCTAGGATTAGCCGTAAAAAGTGTCAACTTTTTTCAGGACGACACAAACTTTCAAATCAGCAAAATCTCACTAATCGCCGGTTCATTTATTTAAATGTAAAAAGGTAATTAGCGGTAAAATTCCAGGCTACTATAAAAAACGTAGTTAAAAATTTGGCCCAGTAAAAGTTAATGCCAAACTTTTTATGCATAATGTACAGGCTGGCATTGCTTATACCCAAGCCAACCAGGCTTACCAGCGCAAATTTTTCAAATTGGGTGGCCATAGGAGTGTTTGATGCTTCAAACGTCCACAGCCGGTTTAGAAAAAAATTGTTTATCACACCCAGGCAAAACCCTATTGAACTGGCCAAAAATTTATTCCAGCCTAACTTTTCCTTGCATAAATAAGTAACTCCTAGGTCAATACAAGCACCCGTAGCGCCCACACATATAAACTTTCCCAGCTTTATACCCCATGCAGGTAAACTCATAGGGCGCAAATATATAGCTAACAACTAAATAAGGGCGTGATGTAGGTGAACTTAGTAAAATAATGGATAAAAGATGAATGGCGCCCTTAACAATACAACTGCATGAAAGTAATAAAAAACCCCGGCGTTTTAAAACCGGGGTTATATAATAATGTATACTGTGCTTAGTTCTGTTCCTAATTACCTTGCTATGTTAACCGCGCGTTTTTCACGAATTACGGTAACCTTTATTTGGCCCGGGTAAGTCATCTCTGTCTGAATTTTCTGTGCTATTTCAAAGCTCAGTTTATCGCTGTCGCCATCGGTAACTTTATCAGCTTCCACAATCACCCTTAATTCCCTGCCTGCCTGTATAGCGTAAGCTTTTTCAACACCCTGGTAGCTAACTGCCAGTGTTTCAAGTTCTTTAATACGTTGCAGGTACTGCTGCATTATTTCGCGCCTTGCGCCTGGCCTTGCACCGCTTATAGCATCGCAGGCCTGCACTATAGGGCTTATTACATACTGCATCTCCATTTCGTCGTGGTGCGCGCCAATAGCGTTTACAATGGCCGGTATTTCACCATATTTTTCAGCCAGCTTGGCACCAAGCAGGGCGTGGCTAAGTTCAGTTTCTTCGTCAGGCACTTTGCCAATATCGTGTAATAAACCGGCACGTTTTGCCAGTTTAGGGCTAAGGCCAAGTTCCGCAGCCATCGTAGCGCAAATATTAGCCACTTCGCGGCTGTGCATCAACAGGTTTTGCCCGTATGATGAACGGAAACGCATTTTACCAACAATACGTACCAGTTCTTTGTGCAGGCCATGTATGCCCAGTTCAATAACGGTGCGTTCGCCAATTTCAATCACTTGCTCTTCAAGCTGCTTGCGGGTTTTTTCCACCACTTCCTCAATACGGGCAGGGTGTATACGGCCATCAGCCACCAGCCTTTGAAGGCTTAAACGGGCAATTTCACGACGCAGCGGGTCAAAGGAAGAGAGGATAATGGCCTCAGGGGTATCATCAACAATAAGGTCCACACCGGTTGCTGCTTCAATAGCGCGTATGTTACGGCCTTCACGGCCAATGATCTGGCCTTTAATTTCATCGCTTTCCAGGTTAAATACCGTTACCGTATTTTCAATAGTTTGCTCTGCCGCTGTACGCTGTATGCTTTGAATAACAATTTTACGGGCTTCTTTATTGGCCTTAAGCTTAGCTTCCTCAATAATTTCCTGCTGCATGCTTAATGCGCGGGTATGCGCTTCGGCTTTAAGGCTTTCAATCAGTTGATTTTTAGCTTCTTCTGCAGTTAGGCCGGCTATTTTTTCCAGGCGGCGAATATGCTCCTCCTGGTGCTTTTCCAGTTCGGTGCGCTTGTGGTTAACTACCTCTATCTGCCGGTTAAGGTTTTCCTTAATAGCTTCATTCTCTTTTATTTGCTTGTCAAGGCCAGCTTCTTTTTGGTTAATGCTAATTTCTTTTTGCTTGGCCCTGTTTTCACTGTCTATTACCTTCCTGTTTCTTTCTGATACTTCTTTTTCGTGTTCTGCCCTAAGTTGTACTGCTTTTTCTTTTGCTTCAAGTATTCTTTGCTGTTTAATAGTTTCACCTTTTGATTCAGCATCTGCTATAATTCTTGAAACCTGGCTTTGGGCATCGTCTAACTGTTTTTGTGTGTTTTTGGCAAAAATTAATTTACCGGCAAAAATGCCTATTGCCAGCGCGGCTATACCAATAATGATATATAACGGATCCATGCATGTTTGTTTTTAGTTGATTCACAATCTTATATCTCGTGTCCATCTCACTTAGTTTGGCTATAAAGATGAGAAGTTCGTTAGGCTGCGAAGATAACTAATGAATTAGAAAATACCATTATGAATATATTCTCTTTTTTAGAACGAATTTTTCCAATTATGGGAATTTTCTAAAATATAGAGTTTTTGAATATGCTGAAAATCAATGTATTATATTTTCTGGCACAACTGGCATTTAATTTGGCTTATAGGTAACATCAGTCCGTTTTAACCAGTACCCAACGAGAACTTTAGTAAAAATGTATTAAAGTTGACCAAAATCTAAAATCCAATGAAATCTCTAATCGCGGTATTATCACTGTCCGTTATCCTTGTATCATGCTCTAAAGAGTCGCTGGTAATACCGCAAAATACCCAGAAAACATTTTATAAAGATGGCAATATTACAGTATCAACCATGAATGCTGTGCAAAAAGATGCCTCTACCGTAACCGTTAGCTTTGCTACCACCAGTGAAACCAACATTACCAAAATTGAAGTAATGAGTGGCGCAACACAAAGCCAGCTTTGTACTATTAACGAGGTTGGTATTACAGGTAACAGCAACAAAACAGTAGATTACTCGGTAGACGATACCAATTTAAAAGGCAGTACCATGTATTATATGCTTAGGTACACTTTAAGCACAGGCGATTGGGGTTATACGCCGTTAGTTTCAGTTTCCGTAAAATAACAAACAAGTCCGTACCCGGAAGACAAGTTATCCGTAGCCTTTTTTAATCCGTACTACAAAAAAATTTTCCCGCCTTTCGGCGGGATTTTTTTGTTTTATACGGTATTCAAACAGTTGTTTTACGTGGCTGCTAAAGGTTTGGGCTGCTAAAACCCAGTTTCTTCATGCCTGTTTTAATTTCCGGGCAACTCATAAACAGGTTCCATAACAAGCCACTGCGGTAATTTTCAATCATTACAATTTGCGGGCCCTGGTCAATAGCCAGGTAACTGTCTGCAAACCAAAGGCTGTTTATATTAAAGGCGTCTTTAAAACCGTACTGGCCCCATATTTTATCGCCCAGCTTATAATAAAAAAACCGCAACGCGTTCATAGATTCGGTGGGTGCATACGGTAGCGATGATATTGCTGCTGTAGGGGCAATATCCCCAAGGTCGTTGGTGGGCGAACAGGCTGAGTACCCGCCATCAATATCGCTGGCAGTTAAACCCCAGCATGAGGCGCTATAGCCGGGGAAGTTATTTGGGTTAGCCACGCAGTACTTGTAGTTTATTTTGGTTTGGGCAGTGTCCTGCGTCCAGTAACTGGCATAGGCATCGTTAAGGTTATGCGGGTTAATGCCCAAAAATGAGTAATGAGCAAAAAACAGCGGGCCGCCATAATCTGGCCCAAGCGGCAGTGTTATGCCGTAAAAGCTTTTACCATTCTTCATACCACCATTATTTGCCCACCCTTTATCGTACACATCTTTGCTAATGCTGTTTGTGCCGGATGATGCGGCCATAACATAGGTTATCAAGGCTTCGTCCCATCCGTTTACCTGTACGTTCACTACAAATCCCAGGTCGGGGCTCCAGTTCCAGTACAATACGTTCTGGTTACTGTTGCGGTACCAGTTCCAGTCAACTGCATCGTATAGTTTATTTATACTTGCCCTAAGGTTTACCTCATCAGTAGCTGAACCACTAAAATATTGCCTTGCGCAAAGCAGGCCCTGCAGCATATAAGCTGTTTCAACAATATCGCCGCCGTCATCCTGCGTACTAAATGGCACTGTTGCGCCGGTAGCGCCATTTAGCCAATGTGAAAATGCGCCGTGATAAGTAGTGCATTTGGTACTTAAAAAATTTACAATGGTTGTTACACGGGCAAGCGCATCAGCGCGCGAAATAAAATTACGCTGTGCGGCTACCAGCATAGCCATTACACCAAACCCGCTGCCGCCGGTAGTAACCACATCGCCGGATGAATTTCTTTCTCTTGCCATGCCGCTTACCGGGTGCCCAAAATCCCAAAAATATTTAAACGTTTGCTGCTCAACCAGGGTTAGCAAAGCGCTGTCAGTTATTTGGGGGAATTTATCGGTTGAATCAAAGCCCGTAACCATGTTTATAGTAACAGGGTTTATAAGCTTGCCGCCATTAGCCGCCGGCAGCGACGATGAAACAACCACAATATATTTACCAAGCGCAGTAAGGTTAGCGGCAGGCTGTAATATGGCAACTGTATTACTGCTTTGCATGGTGGTTGTATAATTTACGACTTTACCACTATTATCAGTAAATGTTATATTGGCTTTAAGGTCAGTTTCGTTTACAGCCGCAGTAAATGAAAATTTTATTACGGGGGTTGTATTAACCCCGGTATAATTAAGGCCGTTATACTTGCCGTTAACTGTAAAGCTAAGGCTGTATGATGATGGAGCAGCGGGTGTATCGCCGCCTTTTTTGCCGCAGCCTGCCAGTACTATTAAAAGGCTTACACAATAAAAAAGGTAATTACGCATAAATTGTTTCATTAACGTTAGCAAGTAAAAAGCCAAAACCGCTTTGTTGCAGTTTTGGCTTTTATAATAACAATTAAAATAGCTGTTTTATTTTCCGGCTGCACCTAACTCATACAAGGCCTTCATGTCTGCTGCGCCAAGTACAGTGTTGAATATCCTTATTTCATCAATGCTGCCAACCATAGGCACCGTCCATGTATCGTCAGTTACTTTTTTGCCCGGTATATTGTTATACCAGCCGCCGATAATAACTTCATTAGGCACTGTATTTTTAAAATTAGCTGTGCCCCTTTGCGCATAAGATGTAGTACCTATACGCTGGCCATTGGCATACACCTGGAAGGTAACCGTAGCTGAATCATACGTAACCATCAGGTTAACCCATTTATTAGCGCCGATGGTTGGTGATTTGTATGTGTTGTCGCCATCAGGATTCCAGTTGGCATTAAGATTATCCTGTGTGCCGCCGCCTTTGTCAGCATAGTCGGGGTGTACTACAAGGTCGCTTGTGTCATCCGCCGGGTGTTGCCCTGTTTCAAGCAGAAAATTGATGTTTCCCCAAAACTGGCCCGGGCGTGCAAGCGTAAAAGTAAGCGTTGGCGTGCTGCCGTTATTTAAAATTTGCACCCACTCGCTTACCGTAAAGCTGCCGTTAAGTGATGCAAGATTGGGTATTTGTGTGGGATAATACAGATAGCCGCTGTTCAGCTTAAGCCCTTTGCCACGCACACCATTGTCAATATAAGAATCGTTTGATGTGGTGGAAGGGGCAATGCCCGAAATATTTTCGGCCTCGGTGCCATCAAAGCTCCAGTAAGCAATAAGATGGTCCGGCGCAATTTCGCCGGAGCTGTCAAAGCCTTCAATTTTACCGTTAAAATCGCTGGGTGATACTGAGGGCAAATGGTTGGGGTTATCTTTTGTACACGAAACCATCAGTCCCGGTATAACTACTGCTGCATACAACAGGCGCAGCTTATTTTTATATTGCGTATTCATACACTACAAATTTTTTGTTTAACTACCTATTAAATTAATAGCCTGGGTTTTGCGTTAAAACCCCTTTTGATAAGTCAAGCTGCTGTTGCGGTATTGGCAACACTTCGTCCCTGCCGGTGGTGTAATTTGGCTTGCCTGCAAGATGTTCAGCGGTTGCTGCTATACCCCAGCGTACTATGTCAAAAAACCTGTCCTGTTCCAAAGCAAGCTCAATACGGCGTTCATGCTGTATGGCTGTGCGCAGGTCGTCCTGGTTTGTTGTGGTAACTTTTGGTAAAGTAGCAGTATTACCGGCACGGGCACGGGCCCTTACCATTTCAAGCTTATCCAGCGCCTCGGCAGCATTACCTGATTCATTGGCAGCTTCTGCATACATCAGCAACACATCCGCATACCTTAGTATGCGCACATTCATCCACCAGCCAAACTGGTCACCCACCATTGAGCGGTAGGTAGGGTTTGTGTACACTTTTTGGTTGTAAGCAGGATTAGGCTCTGTTGGAAATATTTCGCCATACTTTGTTGGTACAAGGCTTGGGCAATACAGGTAAGTAGCGTCTTTGCGCGGGTCGCCAGTTTCGTAGGCGGCAGTTAATGCACCAGATGGAACATTAAAGCCCCAGCCAAGGTTATTCCAGTCAACACCGCGTACGCCCTGTACGTTTGCGTATTGGCAACCATAGTTGGCATCTTCCTGGTGGCTTGCATCGGCGTAAGCCTGTATCTCAAAAATCGATTCTACCCCATTTTCTCCTGTTTCAGTAAACTGGTGGCCATAATCAGGGTCAAGGCTATAAGCGCCTGAAGAAATAACCATACCGGCTGCTGAAAAGGCTTGCCCCCATTTCTTTTCAGTAAGGTACACTTTAGCCAGCAGTGCATTAGCGCTTCCGCTTGTTGACCTGCCGGGGTATTTCGAGCTCCACGTTAAAGGCAGATGTGCAGCGGCAAACTGCAGGTCGCTTTCAATAAAAGCATATACGGTACCCGCATCAGACTGTTTTGTGTTTGTTTGTGAAATGCTGCTTATAACAGTATCAATAAGCGGCACCCTGCCCCATAGCCTTACCAGCATAAAATAATCGTAGGCGCGTATAAATTTGGCCTCAGCCGTTGCAAGCGTTTTAACATCCTGCGCGGTGCCTGTGCTGTCGTGCCCTACCTGGTATAAAACCGTGTTGCACTTGTTTACTGAAGAGTAGTAACCGTTCCACAGGTCGTTAATTAAACCATTGGTTGGTGTAACAGGAAACTGGTCCATCGCAACCTGGTCCGGCGCATCTGTTGGTGTACTGCCCTTATCGCCATCGTCGCTTCTAATACTTACCGCCCCCATAAAGTTAAAGCCAGATACGGCAGTGTTGCCGCCATCGCCTGTACGCAGGCTGGCATAAGCCGCATTAACAAACTGGTCGTAAGGGCCGCCGCCTGAAGGATAAGGGTAATTATCAGCAGTATATTGGCCCAGTGGCTTTCGGTCAAGAAAATCTTTTTTACAACCCGGTAAAAAAGCTGTTGTTAGCAGCAATGCAGCAAACCCAAACATTGCAGCCTTTTTATTTTTATTTATATAAAGCATATAATATCAAGTTTATTAAACTAAAAAGTAAGGTTTAAACCAAAAGAATAAATAGCCGGTACAGGGTAAATGCCGTTATCAATGCCGCCTGCAGTTGGGCTGCTAATGGGTACTTCAGGGCTGTAACCTGTTGTGTGGCTAAAGGTTCCTATGTTTTGGGCATTTAAATACAACCTAAACGCTTTTATACCGCTGTTTCTTAGCGTGGTGCCGGTATTAAATGTATAACCTAACTGTATAGTGCGTAACCTGAAATAATCACCAGGCTCAAGCCAGTAGCTGGAGAACAGGAAGTTGTTTGAGCGTGTGTTATCCAATATAGGCTCTATGTTGGTAGTGCCCGCGCCTGTCCATGCATTAAGGCGGTTGCTTTCGTAGTTAAGCGTTGCAAAAGTTGCAGTTCTGCGTGCCACATACACTTTATTGCCTGTAACGCCCTGCACATCAACAGTAAGGTCGAAGTTTTTGTAAGACAGGTTGATGTTGCCGCCAAAGTTTAATTTGGGGAATGGTGAGCCTAAGTTTGTACGGTCGTTCTGGTCAATTTTGCCATCGCCGTTAACATCTTTAAATATAATATCGCCGGGCGCTGCTGAAGCAAGGTGCGGAGATTTATCAATTTGCGCTGTATTCTGGTAAATGCCTGTTTGCACATAACCATAAAAGTAGCCTATTGAATAACCGGTTTGCGTCATGTTTACGCCGTTAGGGAATATCTGGAAGTTGATACCGTTACCTATAGATTCAACATTGTTTTTGTTTACACTTACGTTACCGCTGATAGAATATTTAAAATCTCTGCCAATTTTGTCGCTCCAGCCGGCTGTAACTTCAACCCCCTTGTTATCAATGGTACCAAGGTTGGTAAAGTAAGGTATTGTTTGATTAGGCAGGGTGATGTTGGTAAGAATGTCGTGTGTTTTGCGGTCGTAGAAATCAACATCAAGCGATAGCCTGTTGTTTAAAAAGCGTGCTTCTACACCCGCATCTTTACCTTCAACCTTTTCCCAATGCAAATTGGGGTCAGCTATATAAGCCGCTGCTACCGAAGGGTAAATATGATCGCCAAAAATACCTACGTTAGCCGGTGTTAAAGCAGGGTAAGAAAGATAGTTACCAATACTTAAGCCATTACCTACCGTACCCCATGAAGCTTTTAGCTTTAAAAAGTTAAGCCAGCTTATGTCGCGCATAAAATCTTCATCAGTCATTACCCAGCCTGCGCCTACGCTGCCAAAGTTACCCCACTGGTGAGATGGAGAGAATTTTGAAGTACCATCTCTGCGGAAGCTTACGTTTAACAGGTAACGGTTTTTAAATGAATAGTTAACCCTGCCCAGCCATGAAATGGAAGCATCTTCTGCAGCTCCGCCGCCATAAGTACCTGGGTTTGATTGCTGTACAACGTTTAGATACCAAAGCGTAGAATTGTTTGGTATGTTTAACGATGTGTCTGTTCTGTTACCGTTTACAAACTCACTGTAATGGTACAGGGTGCTAAAACCGGCAAGTACAGTTAAATGACTGCTGCCGAAATTTTTATCAAATGTCAGCGTATGGTCCTGCTGGTAGGTTTTGTATATATACTCCTCCTGGCTAACTGATGTGTGAGCCAGGTTGTTATAGCTTGTATCAGTTGACGTGCCACCTTCGCCTAAGTTAATATAGTGAAAAGGTAACGGTGTATAACCGCGAGAGCTGTTTGTGCTAAGGTCGGTATAGAAGGTTGACTTCCATGTAAAGCTTTTTAAAAACTTAATTTCAGCAAAAACGCTTGCAGTTACGCGGTAACCGCTGTTAAGGGTATTACCATTGCTGCCGTCAATTGCGGCAAGCGGGTTGGCAACCTGCGCACGCTGAAAGGAAGGCATTGCATAATATAAGCCGGGGCCTGCCTGCACCGGTACAATTGGCGCTGCCCATAGTGCCTCATTTTCTATACCACCCACGGGCGGGTTTTGCTTCCAGAACGAACCGGTAACATCCGCACCTACACGTATGTTGTTGGTTACCCTTATATCTTCGTTAAGGCGGCCAACATAGCGCTGGTAGTGGTCGAATTTTTCAACACCCTGCTGGTTTGAGTACCCAAGGTTTAAATAAGTAGTGCTTTTGTCGGTACTATTTGAAAAGCTGATGCTGTTATTATTGATGATTGCCGAACGGAATATCTCATCCTGCCAATTGGTATTGCCGTTGTAGTTTGAATAATCAAACGGTGCAGCGCTAATATTCGCTAATTGCTCAGAATACAATTTTTTAAAGCCAGCCGCATCAACAACTTTTATTTTATTGTTTACCTGTTGTACGCCCACATTTGACTGGAATGATGTAGTACTTTGGCCTTTTTTAGCACGTTTGGTAGTGATGATTATAACACCGTTACCACCCTGTAACCCGTATATGGCGATAGACGAAGGGTCTTTCAGAACTTCAATGGTTTCAATATCCGCCTGGTTTAAGTAGTCAATATTGGTTTGCTGAATACCATCAACCACATATAAAGGGTCAGAGTTATTGGTTGAGTTTACACCACGTATACGCACAGTAGGCGCTGCGCCTGCCTGGCCGCTGTTAACAATGGTTAGGCCTGCCACGCGGCCCTGTAAAGAAGCTACCGGGTTGGTTGAAGGCATTTTTGCAACATCATCACCACTTACCACAGCTATTGAACCGGTAAGGTCTCTTTTCTTTTGTGTACCATAACCAATTACCACAACCTGCGCAAGTTCCTGCTTGCTTAGTACCAGGGTAACATTTATTTCAGTTTTGCCTGCCGCAGGCACTTCCTGGCTGTCGTAGCCAACATAAGAAAATACCAATACGTCAGCATCATTCACGTTCAAACTGTAAGTGCCCTGTTCGCCGGTGGTGGCGCCTTTGTTGGTGCCCTTTACCTGCACAGAAACACCCTGCAACGGTACGCCCCCATCACCGGTAACCTTGCCGGTAACAACAGACTGCGCCTGTTCGCCGGGGTTGGTTTCCTTTATTACTACCAGGTTATTTTCCATAAACTGGTAGCTAAGCCCTGTGTTAGCTAACATTTCGTCCAGCACCTGTTTAAGGTCTGCATCTTTTACGTTAAGGTTTATTTTTAACCTTACGCCTTTTAAACTGTTGTCGTACAAAAACCGGTAGTTGGTTGCCTTTTCAATGGTAGTTAAAATGCTGGCAATCTCGGTTTTTTGGAATTGAAGGTTTAGCTTTTTCTGCCCAAATCCCTTTGCCGATGCAGTTAAAGTAAAGCAAATGAGCATTATGGCTGCTAGTTTCATAATAAGCAACGCTTTAGATAGTAACGGCTTTTTTTTAGCCGTTAAAGAAATTTTCATACTTTAGAAATTGAAGGTTATAAAATGCCAGCCCGCCAAGGCTGGTTTTAAGCATTAACCTGCTTATAACGGGGAATGCGCCAACATTCTCCGTTTCTTTTTTTACTTAAGGCGCAGGATTGTTTTGGTTAACTAATATGTATTTCATTGTGTACCGTTTGCCCCGTTTTAAACAGCGGGGAGTTGAAAAATGTGTAATAGTTTGGTTGTTCTGCTAATAGTTTATGGCTGCTATCCGTTGTTATTTTAAGCTTCTAATTTTTATCTCGTGGCCTTGTATAGTAAAGCTGAAAGGGGCTGCAGCCTTTAAGGCAGTTAGCGCCTGTTCAATTGTTTCATTCTCAAATGAGCCGTTATAGGTTTGCTTTTTCACATTATCATCCTCAAAAACAATGCTCACATTATACCAGCGTTCCATTTTGCCTGCAAGCTGCTCAAAATCCTCGCCCCTAAACTCAAGCCGGTTATACACCCAGGCAGTTTCAACCAGCTCATTTTCTTTAACCGTCGTATCTAAGTGTGCAAGCTTATAGGTTACCGGTAAAGCTATTTTTTGAGTGGCGGTTACGTTACCCGCGTCTTCTTCTGCCACTTTTTCAACCACCAGCTTTTCGTTAGGGTGAATAAATACGGGTTTTTGCTGCGGGTAACCATTACGCGTAACCTGCACCAGGCCCCTTATTAAAGTTGTTTCCACAGTTTTATCAGCAGGGTAGCTGCGTACGTTAAAAACGGTGCCGAGTACTTTTATATTAATACCGCCTGTATGCACAATAAACGGGCGGTGCGGGTTTTTTACAACATCAAAATAAGCCTCGCCTTCCAACTTAACCTCGCGCGTTGCGCCTGCAAAATCGTTGTCATAAAAAATTTTACTGCCGGCATTAAGCCATACCATGGTACCATCGGGCAGGCGGGTACTGGTACGCGTACCGTTTTGGGTTGCCACCTGTTGTAATTGCCTGCCCGCAGTTGCAATACCCTGCGATTTGTTGCGCATAACAACCCATGAACCTGCAATAGCAACAATAGTTACACCGGCGTACATAATAATTTTTACTACCATTTTGCGGCGGCGCCTTTTGCGGTAAAGCCGGTTATCTCCGGGCAGCGCTTCATTCACCTTTGCAAGTTGCAGTATGCGGGCTACTTTTTTGCTGTTTGCGTCACCCCCGTAATCCTCCTCTTTCTGGGGATTGCTCCACGATGCCTTAAGTGTATTATATTGTTGCTGCAGGGCCGGGCTTTTCTGTAATTCCTCAATAAGCAAAGCTTCCTCTTCAACAGAGGTTTCGCCGCTTAGCGAGCGGGACATTAAGTACCAAATTTTATTAGTTGGCTGCATAGCAATACGTTCCAGTAAGCTATAGGACACAGGTTTTTAAAACATCTACTAAAGGATTTTTAAAAAAGTTAAAATTTTTTTAATGGAGAGGATTTCAGCAAGAAATACCGACGCTTGCCTTTATTATTGTAACACCAATAGCCTGGTGGGCAATGAGCAGGTGGATGGAAGATTTTGCCGACCACACCCCTATTAGCTGGTGGATATTTGCCGCAAGCGGCGCATCTATGTTATTAGTTGCATTTTTACATCGGGCTTTCAAACCAATAAAGGCTGCAATTGCCAACCCGGTTAAAAGCTTGAGGAGCGAGTAATGTATAGACTTCGTTAAAATATGCGCTTTGTAAAAATTATCGGTTAAAATAACTGGTGGCAATATGCTTATATTCTGTATTAAAATAATTCTTTGCAACGAAATTGTACAAACATGGGTCAGTCAGGCTAAATAAGCTGTATGAAAACGTTGTTTTGCTTCGCCCTAATATGCTTTGTAGCCGTATACGGCTGTAGCAAAAGTGCAACCACTTTAACATCCGGCAGTGGCTGGCGGTTAGTGCAAAAAGAATCATCTTTTGAATCTTTAGGCCGCGTCGAAACAACAACGGCCCCTGCTGCAGATTCATCAGTATTGTTGGAATTAAATAATGACAGTACCTATACTACACAACTTAACGGGAGGGTGATTTCATCAGGCAGCTACTCAATAACGATTGATACCGGGTACTATAACACGCCGGTGCTGCAGTTAAACAATTTTACCCGCACGGGTATATTTAATAATTTAATTGAAATGGAAGTTGGAGCAAATGGCCAAATACTGTCAACATTTTCTGGTTTTTATATGCACAGCAGTAATGACACCGTTACTTTAGCTACACCAATTACGCCCGGTGGCTATGCTAAATATACATTTATAAAAAAATTGTAAAGAACACAAGCAGGCTGATGAAGGGCTAAAATTAATTTGTGCTGCTTTCTTTAATGCTGCGCCATATTCCATAAAAACTATTGTATTTTCAACAAAGCCAAAACCTCTTTGTATGAAATACATGTTGTTATTCCTGCTGTCCACATCAATAATAGCTGCCTGCAACAATAACGTGCAACCTGTACAAAAAAATACAACCGTTGCGGAAGACAGTGTTAGGGCAACGATGCAGTTAATTGCAAAAGATGTTTCAGCCAACGGGCCTGTTGCATGGCTTAACTGGTTTGAGAATACTCCAGCCTTTTTTATGTCTTCTGACGGGAGTGTTGCCTTTAAAGATTATTCTGCCGCTGAACATTTTATTAAAGACACACTTACAAAAGCTATAAAAAACATACAACTACAATGGAGTAATGTGAGGGTTGATATACTTGCCGATAGTGTTGCTGCTGTTGGCGCAGATTTTCATGAAGACATGACGACTGCTGACGGGAAAACAGTGCCTGAAGATGGTTATTTTACAGCGGTTGCTGAAAAAACAGCCAAGAGCTGGCTGTTGCGTAACCTGCATTGGTCAACAAAACATCAATAGATTAAATCCTTTATCAATCCCTTATTTCATCAATAACCTTAACATCAATCCAATACACATCAGGTAAGCCGCCACCGCGGTTGCTGCCAAAAAACAGGTATTTACCATCGGGTGAAATACCCGCAAACCGTTCCCCAAAAGGCGAGTTTACTTTAGGCCCCATATTTTTTGGCAATCCCCAGCTTCCGTCTTTTTGCTTAAAACAAATATACAGGTCCATATCGCCAAAGCCACCTGCGCGGTCAGACTCAAAAATTAAAAAACTTTCGTCTTTTGCAATCATGGGCCCGTCCTTATAACCCTGTTTATTAATATTGGTATCAAGCAATTGGGGCTGCGTATATTTTCCATTTACAAGGCCGCTGCTGTAAATATTCCAAACAGGTTTACCATTAATAACCTGCCGTGTTGAAAAAACAATGGTCCCGTTTTTTGATATCGCATGTGCATACTCGTAACCCTTGCATACAGTAGTGTCAAAAAGATAAGGCTGGCCCCAGCCAACCGGGTTTCTATCAACCACCCAAATAGTCAAATCAGCCACAGCCCTGCCGGCAGGTAATGGCCTGCGCGAACAGAAGAATAGTTTTTTACCATCTGGTGAAAAAGAAGGGTACATATCGTCGTCGGTTTCAGAAGCGAATGATGGCTTTACAGGCTTCGACCAAACACCATTTATCATATCCATTTGCAACAATATGGCTGGCTTATCCCTTTCAATCACTCCCCATAAAACTGTTTTGCCATCAGGCGAAAACGCGGGTGCACTATGCTCGTATTTTTCTGTTGAAATAATACCTTTTGCAAATACTACAGCGTTCTTCCCCGGCGGGTGCTGACCAAGGTAGTCGCCTTTTAATACGGGGAAACTATCTTGAGCCAAAGCACTTATGCAATACAGCAATACCGGCAGTATTGCCATACACTTTTTAGTTACAGTAATGTTCATTGCACGTGCGTTTACTTATTGTTTATGGGCAGGAGTGTGTATACAAGCTTTAAAATAATTTACTATGCGTTATACAATAATCACTAATAAAAATGCGTAGTACACAGGCAATAATTATTGTTGCATTATTTGGCATACAGTATATTATCTTGCCCTTTTTACAGCCTTAACAATGAAGAAACTAAATACTTTTTTATTACTGGCCATTATTATTATAAGCGGTATTTATTATTTTATATACGTACATAACAATAACAGCCCCAATACAACACCGGCGCCAAATATTACTTACACCTATACGGTTGACAAGGTTATTGCCAATAGCGTATATACATCGTATTTTAATTATACACTGCACGAGCCTTTGTATGTTAGTTATAAGCTTTACCAGGGTGGCGGCGATTGTAAAAGAACGCACATGCATTTTAAAACAGATAACCTTGCCAACGGTGCAACGCTTGAAGATTATAAACACTCACAATTTGACGAAGGCCACCTTTGCAATGCCGAAGATGAAGCTTTTGATTGTGACCGGGAAGAATTAACCTTTAGGTATTACAACTGCCTGCCACAAACACCAAAGCTTAACCGCGGTATTTGGAAAACCTGGGAAACGCAAGTTAGAAAAGCAAGCCAAACGGATAGCCTGCTGGTGGTGTGCGGCGGCATTTTTGGCAGCAAGAAAATTGGCGGGGCTGCTGTACCTGATTACTGCTGGAAGATTGTTTACAACCTTAGCAGCAGCCGGGTATTGTATTGCCTGCTTTTTCCTAACGACGATAGTAACACCGTTGAACGGTCAACAGTAGATGATATAAAACAAAAAGCAGGCTACCCTTTACCCCTGCCGTTTTAAATTTTCCCGGTTATTTAATTTACATTATTTGTGCAGGTTTGTATTTTTATGCTATAACCAAAACAGCATGGCAACCTGGACCAATTTTTACATACAAACAAGTGCTGTTGAAAATGTTGCTGATAAGATAATTTCTTTGTCAGATGAAATGGTATTAACCAGGGGCGATTTTCCTGGCGACATGCACGACCATTATTTATACAACGAAGACCTTGCACCTACATATTTAGCTATTAGCAGTACACAACCGGGGTGGGTAACCATTGTGCATAATAGCTTTGACAAGATGGCCGATTGGGGCGAAGAACTATCAAAGTTTTTTAATACCCGGTTAATTGTACTGATTGCGCAAACGACATCTTCAGTATATTACTTTGCCTTATATGACAGGGGCGAAAAACTAAGGGAAATTGAAACTTGTTATAGTGAAGATTTTAAGATGGTTAACTTTGGAAATAAGTTCGATTTTGAAAATGAGCAACCGGGTAAAAAAGTTAATTACGGCGATGGAGATAAATACATGTTTACATTTGGCAGTATAGAGGATTACTGCACACATTTCGGCTTAACCATACAGGCAGACTACAGCGAAGTAACATGGACAATATTAAAATCACCCCAAATTGCTGATGCAGGCGCTGCAGCAGTAAAAAAAATGGAAAAGAAAAAGCCGAAATGGAAGTTTTGGTGATGCCATTTAATATTATAATTCATCTATTAATCTTCATTCCAAAAATTATTGCCATGTTTAAAAAATTAAGAACAGTTGTTTACCACGTTGACGATATTGAGAAAGCCAAACAACGGTACATACAGGTTACCGGCATACAGCCTTATTTTGATGAACCTTTTTATGTTGGCTTTGATATTAACGGCTGCGAGCTTGGCCTTGACCCGGATTTTAGCGGTGTACAAAAAGGAAACCAAAGCACGGTACATTGGGCGGTTGATAATATTCGCGAAGTAGTAAAAAAGCTGGTTGATGCAGGTGGCGCCATATACAGTGATGTGCAAAATGTTGGCGGCCCTATTGAGGTAGCAACTATTACAGACCCTTTTGGTAATAACATAGGCTTGATTGAGGGCGCTTAACTACCGGGTTATATAATGCAATACCGCATCATACTTTGCAGAGCATGATGCGGTACTTTTATTTTTTACTTTATTTAAGCATCCAGCATGGCCTGCAGATTAAGCTTTTTCATTTTCATTACAGCCTGCATTACGCGCTGGCCCCGTACAGGGTCTTTCATTAGCTCACCAATATTTGAAGGTATAATTTGCCATGATACACCAAACTTGTCTTTAAGCCAGCCGCACATGCTTTCGTTGCCGCCATCGGCTGTAAGTTTTTCCCAGTAGTAGTCAATGTCTTCCTGCGTGTCGCAGTTAACCACAAAGCTTACCGCTTCGTTCATCTTAAACATAGGGCCGCCGTTAAGGCCCATAAATTTATTGCCATTCAATTCAAATATTACCACCATCGGTGTTTCATCAGTAATTTTTGAATCTTTAAAAACGGTACAGTAAAACTCGGCGGCTTGTTTGGCTTTGCCATCAAACCAAAGGCATGGAAAAATTTCTTTATTCATTTTGTTGCAATGTTAGAGCGTTAAGTAAAATTTTGCAATACAACATTAGGTAAGTTTTGCCAACCCCGTGCTTGCGTAAAAGGACATTTACAGGGGTAATTTGCGACTTTGAATTATTATTTTATCAATGCCCCAATTGCCTGCCGTACACTATCAGTTAAAAATATTTCATGTCCTGCGCCTTTTATAATAATCAGTTCAGCGTTTAGGTTACGCTGTTTTAACTGTGCGTAATAGTTATTGCTTAACACTGTAGGCGCCACATTGTCTTTCTCGCCGGTAACAACAACTATCTTCGTTTTACTATCAATTCCCTGTACCAAATCGTTAGGCGAAAGGCTGTTTACCGGCCTGTCCCACACATCTGTATCTTTTTGCAGCGCCTTCATGTGGGCTCTCCATTCGGCAACATTACAAGGGCATGATACAATTGCCGCGCCATCTGCAATACCAGGGTGACGGCTTATAACATCCGCTGTTATGGCCGAGCCACCCGAGTGCCCTGCAATAATGGTTTTGCCTGGGTTATATAACGTCTTTAAGTTTGTTATAGCCGCCGCAATATCATCAACTATAGGCGCGGTATAATTATCACCGGTTGTGAGGCCTTTTTTGCCCGGCGATTTGTTATTGTTTGGGTCGGTATAGCCGGGCCGCAACAGGCCAACCGCAATAGTGTTACTGTTTTCGGCGGCAAGCATTTTTGCCAGTACATATTGGTACCCGGGATTATTAAACGGCGCGTCACCATGTATAACTATTACAAGGTTAGGCCTGCTGCTGATAACGGCACTTTTATAGGTTTGTATGTGCAGGGAATCGTGTAAGGTTTTAACCCAGGCCGCAGGTTTAGCAGGCGCAGCGCTACCCGCTGTTTTTTTGCTAGTGCCGCATGCAAACAACATAACCGTTATTGCTGCAGCAATTAATGTATCTTTATTTATATAAGAATTTCTATTTGCCATACATGGTTTGCAATGCGCAGTTGTATTAAAAATTATTGCAGGCAAGTTGTTATTAATGCTCAAGTTTTTTTATGTTGTAAATAATAATTGGCTTAACGAGGTATTGGCTGGTATCTTTTTGCGATTGTATGTTTTTTACTACATCCATACCGGCAGTAACTTCACCAAATGCCGCAAAGCCCTGACCGTCAGGGTTACGGGCGCCACCATAATCAAGCGCAGGCTGATCGCCAATACAAATAAAAAACTCGCTTGTAGCGCTGTTTGGGCCACCCCGCGCCATTGATAATGTGCCATTTTTGTGCAACAGCCCCGTTTGCCTGGTTGTTTCCATTTTTATTGAATCGCGCAATTTGGTATCGGGCACATTACCGCCCTGTATAACCTGTATTTGCACTTTCCGTGTTGCCTCATTAGAAGGTGTGCACACCCTGAAGAAGCTGCTGCTGTCGTACAGTTTATTGTTAACGTATTGCATAAAATTGGCTACTGTTACCGGCGCTTTGTTAGGGTACAGCTCAATATATATGTTACCCAGCGTAGTTTTAATAACGCAATGCACGGTATTTTGGCAAAAGCCTGTTATACAGCCTGCCAGCAGAAAAATAATAAGGCATAGTTTTTTCATACAATAACCTGGTTAAGGCACACCAAATTAGGTAATTAGTTTTGTTTTAGCGGGTTGAGGCATTACCGAAAGCATTTTCTGAAGAATGGCAGGGTTATTTATTTGATTTTGAGCTGTTTACCATCAGTTTTCAAAAAAATTGCAAAACATCTTGGGTGCGATAGTCAAATCTCCTATTTTTGCAGCCCCTTAGGTAAAATATCTATTGGAAATTCCTCAGTAGCTCAGTTGGTTAGAGCATCTGACTGTTAATCAGAGGGTCTCCCGTTCAAGTCGGGACTGAGGAGCCTGAAAATCAAGCAGTTACGTTTCAAAATCGTAACTGCTTTTTTATTTGCACAGGATTTGCACATAGTACGAATTAATGTATCTAATGCACTGCATTGGAATAAGAATATAATTTAGTGCTTGGTTATCCTATTTAAATATGTTATTTTAATGCAGGAAATCATATTATGGCTACAGCAGATCAAATAAAAACGCTTATCAAATCGCATTTTGATGATGACAATATGCGCTTCTCGACTGTTGCCTTACAAATTGCAGCGCATGAAGCGAAGCAGGGGCATGGTACAATTGCCGATGAGATAAAAAAACTGGTCGACAGGTCGAAAACGAAAGTTATCGCCTTAAAGCCTTTCAATGAAAATTTAAACGGCTCCGTTCTTGAAATGGAGGCAAAAGAAAAGCTGGTTAATTTAATTTCAAATGATGGCGTTAAGAATAAGATAAACCGCATACTTCTTGAATTCAAGCAAAGAGAAAAATTAAAGAAACATGGATTAGAAAATCGCAGAAAAATTTTGCTTTCTGGTCCTCCCGGAACCGGTAAAACAATGACCGCTTCGATTTTTGCCCATGAATTACAGCTTCCATTATATGTTATTTTAATGGATAAACTTGTAACTAAATTTATGGGTGAAACAAGCGTAAAACTGAGAATGCTGTTTGACAACATTACCGAGAAGCAAGGGGTTTATTTATTTGATGAATTTGATGCTATCGGTGGGGAAAGAAATTTGGGTAATGATGTTGGCGAAATGAGACGAATACTCAATTCTTTTTTGCAAATGATTGAACAGGATAAATCACGCAGCTTGGTAATTTCAGCTACTAATAATCTAGATCTTTTAGACCAGGCATTATTCCGCCGGTTCGACGATGTTATCCATTATAATTTACCAACAAAAGAAGAAGGCATAGCGTTAATCGAGAATAAGTTAGGCCGCTATAAAGGCAAATACAAATTAGATAAGGTAATTACAGAGGGGCTAAGTCATGCAGATATTACGCAAGCCTGTTTAGATGCAGTCAAATCAGTTGTTTTAAATGATAAAGAAAAAGTTGATTTAGAACTTCTTAAATTGATGATGGACGACAAACGACAATCATATAGTACAAAATAACCCTAGATGAATGAACAATACCCAATCCTTTTCCTTCCTTCAATTGCTGAAGCTATTGAATACAAAACCCGAGGTTTTGGACCGCAACCAAATGTGCCTCAACGGGAGAGACAACCTCATGGAGAGCGACTTATAAATTCCTTTCAAGCAATTTGGGCCGAAGTTCAAACCTTACAACAAGCCCGACTTGCAGTTGCGAAACCCGTTAAATCAGGAGCGTACATAGAATTTATAAGTATGCCTGACTTTGATTTGGTAACTAAAAGCCTTGAAGATATAAGGGCTGGAGTCAAACTTTTAAATATCAGAGAACATGAAACTGATGGCATTAAGCAAACTTTCGCCACAGTATTTATTCCTTCAGGGAAAGAAGCCTTTTTTATAAAAAAATTTAGGGCGTACTTAGATAAAATTGATAGGCGAAGTGATTTACCGTGCAATTTTAATTTAGTAAATAGTATAGAGCACATTAGGCTGGCTGTTTTAGAATCATTTTGGACAGATCCAATTGCAATAATGCCAAATGATAATAGTGAACGATTTTTTGAATTATGGCTTAAAACAAGTTCTGAAAATCAAGTTCAGGTTATAAGTGAGACCCGTGAAATCTGCGAATTTTATTCAATTGAATTTTTTGAAACACGTGTTTTGACATTTCCTGAACGTACGGTTTGCTTAGTAAGATGCAATACCAATCAATTATTGGAACTTATTGAGACTAACCCGCACTTGGCAGAAATTAGGCTGGCCAAGGAAACAGCAGCCTTTTGGGTTAATCAAACCAATATTGATCAAATAGCATGGACTGACGAGCTTTTAGGCAGAATGGACTTACAGGATTTGAATGTCAGTGTTTGCATCCTGGACACAGGAATAAATAATGCCCATCCATTGTTGAATCCAGTGCTGTCCGATAATGATTGTAACTCTTACGACCCATCATGGGGTGCCACCGACGATGATGGACACGGCACACTTATGGGCGGCGTGGCTGTGTTTGGCAATTTGGAAAAAGCATTAGAAGAAAATGGACCAATAACAATTAATCATAGACTTAGCTCCGTAAAAATCCTTCCTCCTGTTGGCAATAATCATCCAGACCTTTATGGAGCAATAACACAGCAAGCTATTAGCATTGCAGAAATCAAATCACCTGATAGAACAAATATTTTTTGTTGTGCAGTCACCTCGAGTGATATTGACCACAAGGGCAGGCCAACATCTTGGTCAGCGGCCGTGGATTCAATTACTTCTGGTCAAATTGATGGCGAGAGGAGATTATATATTGCGTCGGCCGGGAATGTACAAAATCATGTTGATTGGGCAGGTTATCCTGACAGAAATATCGAACTATCAATACAAGATCCAGCACAGTCTTGGAACGCTCTTACCGTTGGCGCCTATACTGAAAAAGTAATAGTAACTGATGCCGGATTTGCAGGCCACCAACCGCTTGCTCCTTTGAAAGGGTTGTCGCCCTTTTCAACTTGTTCATCAACTTGGGAAGGCAAATGGCCAATCAAACCCGAAATTGTATTAGAAGGAGGGAATCTAAGACAAGCGCCTGACGGCTCTTTGTATGAAAATTTTCCCGACTTCAGTATTTTGTCGACTTCCAGTGAAACAATTACCAATCAATTTGATACTTTTTGTGCTACTAGCGCAGCTTCAGCGCATGCAGCTTGGTTAGCGGCTAAAATTCAAGCCAAATATCCTGATATTTGGCCGGAGACGGTAAAAGGTTTAATGGTGCATTCAGCAGAATGGCCGCAAGCTATTATCAATCAATTCGGGTTTGATATTTCAAGAAAGAAACACATTTTACAATTAATGCGAATTTGCGGTTTTGGTGTGCCGAACCCTGAGAACGCACTTTTCTGCGATAGCACAGTTTTGACGCTTGTGGCTCAACAGCCAATTCAACCGTTTAAGTTTGGCAATGATGGTCGTCCCATTCAAAATGATATGCATCTTTTCAAACTACCTTGGCCTAAGGATGAGCTATTAAGTATGGGTGCCACTCAAGTTAAGTTGAGAATTACCCTTTGCCATTTCATAGAGCCTGGCCCAGGCGAAATTGGTTGGAAGGAAAAATATAGGTACGCCTCGCACGGTTTACGTTTTGAGGTAAATAATACAAACGAAACTGAGGACGATTTTGTAAAAAGAATAAACCTTGCTTCTAGGGTGCCAGATGAGCAAATTGCAAACAATAGTGGCGCTGATAGATGGGTTATGGGTGCAGACAACAGAGTATTGGGCTCTATACATTCAGATATTTGGGAAGGTAATGCAGCCGATATTGCAAGTTGCAATATGATAGGAATCTATCCAGTAATGGGGTGGTGGAGAGAACGAAAGCACTTGGGGAATGTTGAAAAATCGACAAGATACTCTCTAATTGTCTCACTAATTACTCCACCTCAAGATGTGAATATATACACCCCAGTTGAATCTATTATAAGGGTACCGGTTGAAATTCAAACAATCACCCGTTCCTAAGTTTATGCACTTATTGGTTTAAATATATCTCTTCAAAAATATTAGAATGCAAATGATAAACACCAATGTACTGGTGTTTTGATTTTTGAAAGAATTGCAAATATCATGATTGACTAATATTCGTCTTTACTGACCCATTCGGTAAATTCTAGATTATTTCCTTCGGAAATTATGCCATCAAAAAAACTAATGTTAGCATTTTTTTGCTTATAGATATTATAAATTCTTTCTTTTACATGTTCGGGTGTTTTCAATCCAAAAAAGATGCTTGATAAACATTCAATTGGGTAATAACGAATTCTTTCTTCGGGATGTTGCTTATTTTCAAAGTTAATTGATACAGCTCGCCACTCATTTTCGTAGTGCCATGGGGATGTCTTACGTGCGAATAACTTTTCCAATTCTTCTGCATAACCATGCCACCTTCCTTTACTTAAACCAATTAAATCACAGTCAAACTCGTTTTCAAAAACCTGTGAGAATTCAAAGAAATTTACGAAGGGCTGATCAGCTTGATATGTCACTTTTTTTATTTGTTCCCAAAACGTGTAGTGTTGAACATTATGCTTTGACATTTGCTGCCTATATTGTGTAGGGTCTGCTTTTCGCGACCCTTTCATTTCATAAGGAAAAAAGCCGTGATGCTCCAAAGAGAATTCCATACATATACCCATGTGTTTGCTCGCGTAGTGGGACCACATTAGAAGATTATCATTTGTCTCCGAAAAGCATGTTACATGGCTGTTCTTTAGAAATTTATTTGCTAAATCAGATAACTTATTTTTTAGCTGTTGATAATTTATCTCAACCTTAATCTCTAACTGCTTTAGAACTTTTGATATACTTTTTTCTAGTTGTTCATAGGTAACAAAATCGACCACCTTTTTTGAAGTCATTATTTGTTGAAATACTTCTTTTTTAAATCGTGTTCGGGCGTCTTGATTTTCATTGAATTGAATTAAAAGCCTATTGTTGGCTATCTCTTGCGGTGTAGGATTTTCAGACAATGATAATGTAGTCTTAAAAATGAACCAAATTAAATACCCTATCGAATTTTCACTTTTTGGTGTGAATTCTATCCTGGCGCTTAAATCAAGCGGGTCATTTAGTTCTTGATAAGAAGCAAAATATAATTCTTGATAAAATAATTCCTTATACAGGAAATCAGAGAGCGGCCGGTATCTATAAAGGGTCTGCATGGGTCTGTTTCATTGATTAAGCACAAAAGTAAGAATGCCGATGTGATTTATTACTAGCGAGATAGTTTATAGAAACTTTTTAATCTAAGGTCCCATTTATATCATTAAAGAGGAATTTTTAGCTTACAATTTGCTTTATTCAATTTAATTTTATATCTTATAGCAAAATGAAGTCATGGAGGTTATCTGCCTTGAAGATGCTGCACTCTATGCGCTCTTCGATAAACTCGTTAATCACTTGAACCTAAAGGATGGCAAGGCTGCGGATAAGTGGGTGTCTGGCGATGATCGAGTAGGAAGGTAGCCATTAGTTGGCTACCTGTCCTCTCACACCACCGTACGTACCGGTCTGGTATACGGCGGTTTGTTAGAATAATTTTAATTGGTGTTCCGTTTTCCAATAGTAATATTTT
>Ga0265327_10001774_pt1 | contig 25451 bp, 24 predicted proteins | sample 41621metaG_FD_202089 | JGI IMG/M metagenome (GOLD analysis project Ga0265327, IMG submission 202089) | Rhizosphere microbial communities from Carex aquatilis grown in University of Washington, Seatle, WA, United States - 4-16-21 metaG | ecosystem: Host-associated > Plants > Roots > Rhizosphere...
CTTGGCGTCGGACGCCATGGCGGTGATGTGATGCAGGCCGTGGACTTGTGTTTTCATAAAATTTGATATCAAAATAATGGACAAAACCTCAGCGCTTGAGGCCGATTTTCTTGCAGAGCCGACCGAGGTCGGAGTGCTCGGTCGAGGACAGCACGCTCATTTCGCGGACAACATTGGCGACGACCTTTGGGAAGAGAAGATTGATGAAGTCGGCACCCTTGGTCGTCAGCTTCACCACAACAAATCGCCGGTCGGCCGGGTCCCGCTCGCGGGCGACGTATCCGGCCTTCTCCAGGTTATCCACCACGAGAGTGAGATTTCCGCCGCTCCGGAGCAATTTCTCCGCGAGTTCGCCCTGGCAGAGGGGACCAATATGGTGGAGAGCTTCGAGGACGCCGAATTGGGTTACAGTCAGATTCGCCGGAAGGACACTGTGGACGCGGACGGAGACCGACTCGGCGGCCCTTTGGAGCTTGATGAAGGCATTCAGTGCGTTGATCTCGTCGAGTGTTCCTCTGTGGCGTGTGCCCATGCCGTTACTTTGACGTGGTATTATTGGATGTCAAATTAATAGCGTCCAGGTAAATCACAGCTTTGTTACTCGCTATCAGGCATCGATTTTCTGGATTCTCGGCAAGTGGCGTCCGCCATCGAACGGCGTCTCCAACCAGACTTTGACGATCTTCAGCGCCAAGGGTTCATCGATGGTGCGTTGCCCGAGAGAAAGAACATTCCCGTCGTTGTGGGAACGATTCCAGATGGCGACCTGCTCATTCCAGCATAATCCGCAGCGCACGCCGCGCACGCGATTCGCGACGATGGCCTCGCCGTTCCCGGATCCGCCGAGCACGATGCCGCGATCGAATTCGCCGCGCGCCACCGCCTCGGCAACCGGCCGGACGTAGTCGGGGTAATCGCACGGCGCCTCGGAAGTCGTGCCAAAATCCCGGACCGTATGGCCTTCGGCGAGCAGCGCGGCCTTGATCTTTTCCTTGTAGGCGAAACCGGCATGGTCAGAGCCGATTGCGATCGTGAAATTTTTCATGCGTGGAACTTCCGGGTTACTCTGGGAGGTTGTGCTTGTGGTAATCCTGGTCATACTAAACGCCAGCCAAGAAATTCCCATGCACCGTTCCCTCGCTCCCCTGATTGCATTGGCGGCCTGCCTGCTGGTGGCAGCCTGCTCGACCCCGGAATCTCGCATCGCCAGCAACCGGGCCGCCTTCGACCGCTTTTCGCCGCAGGCCCAGCAGAAGATCCAGGCCGGGCAGATCGACGTCGGCTTCAGCCCCGAGATGGTGCTGATCGCCCTGGGTGAGCCGGCGCGGAAGTTTGTGCGCAAGAGCTCAACCGGGGACACGGAGGTCTGGGTTTATCACAACAACACACCGCAGATCAGCATCGGCATCGGCGGCGTCAGCGGCGGCCACCACTCGGCTGTCGGCGGAGGCGTCGGCCTGACCACCGGAGGCTACGATGCCGAGGAAAAACTGCGCGTCGAGTTTTCCGGCGGCACGGTCACTGCGATCGACTACCGCAAGGGCTAGTTTTCCCGGGCGGGTTTGCGGCCGGCCGGGAGCTGACGGGGAGTTTTCGCCCGGGCAAAGGACTGGTCGACACGTGCCGAAGCTTTCAAGAGGTCGCGTCGATCACCTTGAGGAACGCGGCGGTGTCCGCGAAGTTCGCAAACACCGCGGTCGGCTGATGGGCCGCCAGCTCCGCGACGTTGTACTTGCCCGTGGCGACCGCGATCGTCCGCGCCCCTATGACGCGCCCGCATTCGATGTCGTGCGGCGTGTCCCCAATGACGAACGTGTGGGCGGCGGAGAAATCGCCGGAGTGTTTTTCCCGGGCCCGGCGCAGCGCGTGCGGCCCGAGGTCGTTTCGCCGGGGGCTGTCGTCGGCGAACGCGCCGAACTCGAAGTAGTGCCAGACCTTGTAATGGGTGAGCTTCAGCTGGGCGCCGCGCCGCAGGTTGCCCGTGAGCAGGCCCTGGGCGACATCGGCGCGGGCGTTGAGGATTTCCAGCAGTTGCAAGACACCGGGGAGCACGGCGCCTTGGGGGCCTTCGCGCAATTGCACCGGCAGGATTTCGAGGTACGACTCAAGGTAGGCCTGGCAGTTTTCCGGGGTGGCCGGAACCCCGTTGAGGCGGAGGACCTCGCCGGTGATCCACGTATCGGTCCGTCCGGCCCAGTCGATCTTGGACAGGTCGCTCTTGAGCCCGAAGCGTTTCTCGAAGGCCTGCTCCATGGCGCGGACGCCCGCGCCGTGCGAGACGATGAGGGTGCCGTCGATGTCCCAAAGAATGAGTTTTTTCACCGGGCGGCAGACTTTGGGTGGAGCGCCCCAACCTCAAGACGCGAATCGCCGCGGCGGCTTGGGGAAGGCGTTGCGGTTTCGCGAAACCCGCCGGCCTATTCCGCCTCGAGATTGGCGACGTCGGGCCTTCGCAGCATCGTGAAGGCCGTGCCGGCGAAGATCAGGGCGGCCCCGGCGATCTCGTGGCCGGCGAAACGCTCGCCGAAGAAAAGGATGCCGCCGGTTGCGGTGCCAAGCGGCACGAGCATCTGCAGCAGCGACCCCTCGGCGACCGGCAGGTCGCGGAACGACCGGGTCATCGTGAGCTGCCCCGTTCCCGCGCAGACACTGGCGAGCAGGATGATGCCCCAGGCGGCCGGCGAAACCGGCTCATAGGTCAGCACGCCGGGCACGACGCAGATCACCAGCCCGTACGCGCATTGGGCGGCAAAGATGGTGGCCGTGTGCTCGGTGGCGTGCAACTGGCGGATGGTGACCACCACATAGGCCGAGATCCACGCGGCGGAAAAGGCGAGGAAATCATACAGCCCCGGGTGGCCGGTGCTTGAAAAAACGTTGGTCAGCAGTCCGAGGCCGGCCACCGCGGCGAGGCCGCCGCCAACGACACCGGGGTGCAGCCGCTCCTTGAGCATCCAATGCGCCAGCAGCGCGCCCCACACGACATAGGTATTGCCGATGAAGGTGGCGCGCCCGGCGCCGAGCTTTACGATCGTGAGGTAGGTCACATAGACACCGATCCCGCCCGCCACCCCGCGCAGGATGAGCTTCCCGCTGGTAACCAGGTGTCGCGGCTGAAATTCGTCCCGGTAGAAGGCCATGACCAGGCCGAGCCCGATGACAAACCGCGCGCACGACACCAGCCAGACATTCGAGGCGTGCATTTCCCCAAGCTCGCGGACGAGCAGCACGTTGGCCGTGAAGCAGCCGGCCGACGCCAGCATGAGCGCCACCCCGCGGGCGCGTTTCGACGACAGGGCGGGGGCTAAGGCGGACATGGGATTGGCCGGTCTGGAGAAACGCCTAGCAGCCGCCGGGCGTCCGGCGCCGCCTCACAGCGCGTGGATTGCGCCCTTGGCCACCGCCAGCCCGGCCTCCTTGACCGCCTCGCTCATCGTCGGATGCGCGTGAATGGTGCGGCCGAGGTCCTCGGCGCTGCCGCCGTATTCCATATGGGTGACGACCTCGCTGATCAGCTCGCCCGCCCCGTGACCGAGGATCTGCGCGCCGAGAATGCGGTCCGTCTTCGCGTCGGCGATGACCTTGACGAATCCGTCAGTGGCCTCCGCTGCAATGGCCCGGCCGTTGGCGGCGAAGTTGAACTTGCCCACCTTGACCGCCCGGCCGGCGGCCTTTGCGGCGTCCTCACCGAGGCCGACGGACGCCACCTCCGGGTCCGTGTAGACGATCGCCGGCACCAGGTCCCAGTTGACGTGGCCGGCCTTGCCGGCGATCCACTCGGCGACGGCGACGCCGTCCTCCTCGGCCTTGTGCGCCAGCATCGGGCCGGCGACAACGTCGCCGATCGCCCAGATGTGGGGCGCGCTGGTGCGCAGGTGGCTGTCGACCCTGACTCGCTTCTTCTCGTCGAGCTGGACGCCGGCTTGGTCGAGGGCGAGGCCATCCGTGTACGGGCGGCGCCCGACGGCGACGAGGATCTTGTCGGCCGGGAACTCGAGCTTCTGGCCGTCCCGCTCGGCGGTGAGCACGGCGGCGGGGGCGGTGGATTTGAGATCCGAGATTTGGGATTTGAGATCGGCGATCTGAGTTTCGGGATCGGCGATCGCGGATTTGAGACCTGAGGTCTGAGTTTTGGGATCAGAGATCGGGGATTGCTGATCTGAAATCTGAGATTTGCGGAGCCCGGTGACCTTGGCATTCACCTCGATCTTGAGTCCCTGCTTCTGCAGGAGGCGCGTGAATTGGCGGATGATGTCGTCGTCAAAGGTCGCGACGATTTTTGGCAGGAATTCGACCACGGTGACGTCGGCGCCGAGGCGGGACCAGACCGAGCCCAGCTCGAGCCCGATGGCGCCGCCGCCGACCACGATGAGCCGCCGCGGGACCTCGGTGAAGCCGAGGGCGTCGTCACTCGACACGACGGTGTCGCCGTCGAATTTCATGAACGGCAGCTCGACGGGGGCCGAGCCCGTGGCGATGACGAAATTCCGGGCGGTCAGTCTTGTCGCCGGCCTCGGTGAGCCCGGTTTTCCGGGGTCAGCGACCCCAGCCACAGCAATCTCCGTCGGCGAGACGAACGAAGCCGCGCCGGTGTAGACGGGAATCTTGCGCGCCTTGGCCAGCAGGCCGACCCCACCGACGAGTTTGGCGACGACGGCGTCCTTGTTCCGAAGGATTGCGGGCAGATCCGCCTCCACCGAGCCGAGCTTGATCCCAGACCCCGCGGCGTGGTGCTTCGCCCAGGCGAACCGCTCGCTTGCGTGCAGCAGCGCCTTGCTGGGGATGCAGCCGATGTTGAGGCAGGTGCCGCCGAGGGTGGCGCGCTTCTCCACGAGCGCCACCTTCAGGCCCAGTTGCTGGGCGCGGAACGCGCACACATAGCCGCCGGGACCGGCGCCGATGACGATGAGATCGAAGGAGTCCATCAGAAGTAGAGAGTAGTGGGTAGCGGGTAGGGAGTAGAAAGGACAGAGGGCTCCGGGCTCGAGATGCTTGGTAGGCTCGCTCCTCGCTGCTCACGTCTCGCTGCTTCTCCTCAAACGCCGATCGCCAGCCGCGCGGGATCCTCGATGACCTGTTTCACCTTCACGAGGAAGGTCACGGCTTCCCGGCCGTCGACGAGGCGGTGGTCGTAGCTCAGGGCCAGATACATCATCGGGCGGATGACGACCTGGCCATTGACCGCCACGGGGCGCTCGTTGATGGCGTGAAGCCCGAGGATGGCGCTTTGCGGCGCATTGAGGATGGGCGTCGAGAGCATCGAGCCGAAGATGCCGCCGTTCGTGATGGTGAAGACGCCGCCCTCGAGGTCGGGCAGGGTGATCTTCCCCTCGCGGGCCTTCTTGGCCGCCTCGCCGATCGCCTTCTCGATCTCCGCCATGCCCAGTTGGTCGCAATTGCGGACGACCGGGACCATCAGTCCCTTGTCGGTCGAGACGGCGACACCAATGTCGTAGCAGTTGAATTGGATCACCGAATCGCCGTCGATCTGGGCGTTGACGGCCGGGACCTCCTTGAGCGCGTGGACGACGGCTTTGGTGAAAAACGACATGAAGCCGAGTTTGAGGCCGTTCTTCTTGACGAAGTCGTCCTGGTATTTCGCGCGCAGTGCCATCACTGCCGACATGTCGCATTCGTTGAATGTCGTGAGCATGGCCGCCTCGTGCTGGGCCTGCACCAGGCGCTGCGCGATGCGCTGGCGCAGGGGCGTCAGTTTGCGCCGCGTCTGGCGTTTGTCGGCGGCTGGGGAAACCGCGGGACCATTCTCGCGGGGTGAGGGCCCGTTCGACGGGCTCAGGGCCGGCACCCCGCCTCCCGGCGGCATCGCCGGCGGAGTGGGCTTGGCTTCGGCGGCGGCGAGCATATCGCCCTTGGTCACGCGTCCGGCCTTGCCGGTGCCGGCCACCGTGGCGGGATCCAGGCCGGTTTCCGCAGCAAGCCGCCGAACGGCGGGGGACATCTCGGTCGAAGCTGGAGGACGGAGATCCGGAGCCGGGGCCGAGGCACCCGGTGCCGGGCTGACCGCTGACTTCTGATCTCCGGCCTCTGGATCAATCGTCGCGACGACCTGGCCGATCTTGACGTCGGCGCCGGCCTCGACCTTGAAGGTGATTTTCCCGGCCGATTCGGCGGTGCCTTCGGAGGTGATCTTGTCGGTCTCGAGCTCAAAAAGCGGCTGGTCCTTCTTGACGATGTCGCCGTTCTTGACGTGCCATTTGGCGAGTACGCCGCTGGTGATCGATTCGCCCATCGGCGGGATTTTGACTTCGATGGCCATGGAGGAGGGAAGGAGTGAGAGTGAAGGTGAAAGTGACCCGCCTACGCCCTTAAGGCTTCGGCGCGGCTCGTCCCCAGCGGAGCTGGGGCGAGGAGTGAAGGCGAGTGCGAGACGAGGGTCAAAGTTGAAGGTGAGAGCAAGCGCGACCGGGGCGAGCGTGCGCCGGGCAGCAGACGTCTAGATCGTGAACGCTTTCCGGAGGAAGGTCGCGAGCTGCACCCGGTGCATCGCCAGCAGGCCGACGGCCGGGGAGGCGGCGGCGTCCCGGCCGGCGTAGGCCGGGCGCTGGCCGAAGATTTCCTCGATCTGCGGCGCGATCCAGCGCGCGGCGCCCATGTTCTCGGGTTCCTCCTGGCACCAGACGAGCCGCGCGCCCGGATATTTTTCGGCAAGATCGGCGAGGCGCGATCGGTTCAGGGGATAGAGCTGCTCCACCCGGAGAATCGCGGTATCCTTCACCTGCTGCTTTTCGCGGTAGTCGGCCAGGTCGTAGTAGACCTTGCCCGAGCAGAGGATCACCCGCGCGGGCTTGGCGGGCGCCGCGGCGTCGTCGAGGACCTCCTCAAAACGCGCCTTGGTGAAATCCTCGAGCCTCGAGACGGCCGCGGGGTGGCGCAGCAGCGATTTCGGCGACATGATGACCAGCGGCTTGCGGAAATCCCGCTTGATCTGGCGCCGCAAGATGTGGAAGAGCTGGGCCGGGGTCGTGAGATTGGCGACCTGCAGGTTGTCCTCCGCGCCGAGCTGGAGAAAGCGCTCGAGCCGGGCCGACGAGTGTTCCGGTCCCTGGCCCTCGTAGCCGTGCGGCAGCAGCAGCACGATGCCGCACGTGCGCTGCCATTTCGATTCGCCCGCGGCGAGAAACTGGTCGATGACGACCTGCGCGCCGTTGGCGAAATCACCGAACTGCGCCTCCCACAGGCAGAGGAGGTCGGGATAGTCGAGCGAGTAGCCGTAGTCGAAGCCGAGCACGGCCGCCTCGGAGAGCAGCGAGTTGTAGACGCAGTAGAGCGCCTGGTCCTTGGCGAGGTGGTTCAGCGGCTTGTACTTCTCACCCGTCTCGATGTCGTTGAAGACCGAATGCCGGTGCGTGAACGTGCCCCGCTCGCAGTCCTGGCCGCTGAGGCGGATCGGCGTGCCCTCGACGAGCAGCGTGCCGAACGCCAGCGCCTCGCCCAGGCCCCAGTCGAACGGTCCGCCGTTCCGGGCGGCCGCGGCCCGGCCGTCGATGAAGCGCTGGATCTTGGGGTGGACCTTGAAGCCCGCCGGGACGGTCGTGAGGCCGGTGCAGACCTGGTCGATGACCTTGGCGCTGACGGCGGTGTTGACCGGGGCGTGGGAATAGTCCGGCTGGAAAACGGCGGTCGAGCCCTTGAACGGGTTGGCGGTGGTGGCGTTCCTGCGCTTTTCCGTCTTCGCGGCCTCGCGCGCCTTGGCCTTGGCGAGGTTCTCATCGAGCGCGGCGGAATACTCGGCCTTGATCTCCTCGCCCTGGGCGGCCGTGATGGTTTTCTCGGCCGTGAGCTTCTGCGTGTAGAGCGCGGAAACCAGCGGGTGGGCCGCGATCAGCTTGTACATCAGCGGCTGGGTGAACGAGGGTTCGTCGGTCTCGTTGTGGCCGTGCTTGCGGTAGCAGTACATGTCGACGAACACGTCGCGCTTGAACTTGACGCGAAACTCCACCGCGAGCTGGGCGACCATGCAGACCGCCTCGGGATCGTCGCCGTTGACGTGAAAGATCGGCGCCTCGATCGACTTGGCGATGTCGGTGCAGTAACGCGTCGAGCGGGCGTCGGTCGGGTCGGTGGTGAAGCCGATCTGGTTGTTGATGATGAAGTGCACCGTGCCGCCCGTGCGGTAACCGGGCAGTTGGGAGAATTGCAGCGTCTCGGACACGACGCCCTGCCCGGCGATCGCGGCGTCGCCGTGAATCAGCAGCGGCATGACCCGCCGCCGCTCGACCGTGTCGCCGCGGATCCGTTGGCGGGCGCGGGCCTTGCCCTCGACCACCGGGTCGACGATCTCCAGGTGGGAAGGGTTGGCGGCCAGCCGGACCTCGACCTTCTTGCCCGAGGTGGTCGTGAGGACGGACTCGTAGCCGAGGTGGTATTTGACGTCGCCGTCGCCCGCGACGGAATCGGGAATGTAGTTCTCGGAGAACTGCTCGAAGAGGACATCGAAGGACTTGCGCATCACGCTGGTCAGTACATTGAGCCGGCCGCGGTGCGCCATGCCCATGACGATTTCCTCGACGCCGGCCTCGGGGCAGTGGTCGATGACGGCGTCGAGCGCCGCGATGATGGTCTCGCCGCCCTCGAGCGAAAACCGCTTCTGCCCGACGTATTTTGTGTGCAGGAATTTCTCGAACAGCTCGGCCTTGTGGACCCGGCGCAGGATGCGGATCTTTTGCGCCTTGGTGAACTTGGGCTGGAGGCGCGTCGATTCCATGCGCTCCTGCAGCCAGTGCCGGCAATCCTGGTCCTGAATGTGGGTGTATTCGACGCCCACGTGTCCGCTGTAGGTCTCCGTCAGCGACGCAATGATGTCGCGCAGCTTCATCTGGCCGCCGCCGAGGTACGTGCCTGCGTCGAAGACCGTGTCGAGGTCGGCCTCGCTCAGTCCGAACTGGGCGGGCAGCAGCTTGGGCGAAGGCGGCGGCGGGCTGGCCTCGAGCGGGTTGACGTGCGCCTGGGTGTGCCCGATCGCGCGGAATGTGTTGATCAGGTAGTGGACGGCGGCCTGCTTCAGGCTGTCGCTCGCGATGCCGGCGGCGGGCGCGACGCTGATCGCCTTGCCGTCCGAGCCGAGGCTGAATCCCTGGAAAAAGGCGCGCCACGAGGGATCGACCGAATCGGGATTGTCCAGCCATCGCTGGTAGTATTCCTCCACCACGATGGCATTGGCCTGGGTGGAAACATTGGCTCGATTCATGGGAAACTGGGAGCTGGGCATTGCGTGGGCTTGAACAATTGTCGCCGTGGTATAACGGGAATGGCCAATGGAGCATCAGCCACTGCCAGAGACAAGTTGTTTCAGGTCGCAAGCCGGCCGCATCGGGAATCCATAAATCTCCGTTAAATCCTGATAATGAAAACTTAAGCCCGACGCATTCACCGATGATCGAGACCAATATCAAAGACGCCCTTATCCGGTTCACCGGATCGATAAAACGCGCTGATGGCGCGGCGATGTCGGCGGCGCTGAATGACGTCGAGGCGCTGTGCGCCGCCCATCGCGACGAATTGCCCCCGCAGTTGGTCCACTTTCTGGAAGGGCGGAGCTACGCGAAGGCGCTGGCCTGGCTCGGCGGCGATGCGGACGGAGGCACCACCGGCGAGAATGGCTTCGGCCGTCCGGCGTCGCCTCCCGGCGGATGTGGAGGGCGGAAATGAATCTGGCACCGGCAAACCTGGGTGGAACGAATTCCGATGTCGGGCGGGGTCTCCGAACCCCGCCATCTGGCAGGTCGAGTGGCATCGAGCCACGAGCGAACATTACCGCTGATGCACGGGCCTTGGGCGGAGACTCTCATCAATCCACGGTTCGGAAAGGCGGGGTTCGGAGATCCCGCCCGACCTCCGCAGCGGCGTCGTGACAACTCCCGGAAAAATTCCCACCGACGGCGGCCAGGCGTTCGGACAAAACCCGTTCGGGACGCTCAGTGCGGCGGGGCTGCCCGCGGGCTCGCCGTCGGCCCCGGGCAAATCGGCGCCGCCAGCCGCGCCGGCGAAGAACCGTGGCCGGGTGGATGTCATCCGTTCCATCGCGGGACGGGGAGGAAAGACCGTGACGCTCGTCACCGGATTCACTGGCATTGGACTGCCCGAGAAGGAGCAGTTGGCGAAAAAGATGCGGGCGGCGGGCGGCTGCGGCGGCACCGTGAAGGACGGCCAGATCGAGATTCAGGGCGACCAGCGCGAGACCGTGGCGCGCATTCTCACCGAGGCGGGCTTCCGGCCGGTCTTCGCGGGTGGATGAGTGGCGCAGTCGGCCCACACCGTGATGAATCTTTGGGCGACAAGTAACCTATTGGGTTACTTGTCGCAGGACCGAGCCACATCCGGAGGGAACCCGCCGGGCCGGGAACCATGCTCCCGGGTAACCCAATAGGTTACTAGGCGCCGTTTCCTGGATGGAATGAGGGCGGGCGAGCTTGGGGCCGCGGCCGCGGACCACCCCTCACGCCGCCAGCCCGGCGGCGAGCGCGAGCGCGCTCTTCGCGCGGTTCATGATGTAAAGGTGATATCCGGGAGCGCCGTTGGCCAGCAGGTCGCGGATCTGCGTCAGCGCCCACTCGATGCCGAGCGTCTCGACAATCTCGGGCGCGTCGCCGGCGGCTTCGAGGCGCTTGGTCAGCTTTTCCGGGAGGGACGCGCCGCACATCGAGGTGAAGCGCTGCACTTGCTTCAGGGAAAGCACGGGCATGAGACCCGGCACGATCGGCACCGTGATGCCGCGAGCCCGGCATTTCTCGACGTAGCGGTAGTAGGCGGAGTTGTCGAAGAACAGCTGTGTCGTCACGAACGACCCACCGGCATCGATCTTCCTCTTCAGGTTGTCGAGGTCGGACTCGAGCGAGGCGGCCTCGGGGTGTTTTTCCGGGTAGCCGGCGACCCCGAGGCAGAAATCGGCATGCCGCGCCTTGAGCAGTTTCACCAGCTCGCTGGCGTAGCGAAGGCCGTCCGGAGCCGGTGTGAAGGTGGCATCGCCTTTCGGCGGGTCGCCGCGCAGCGTCATGATGTTGCGGAAACCACCGGCATGGATGCGGTCGGCGAGTTCGTTCAATTCCCCGCGCGAGTGACCGACGCAGGTGAGGTGGGGCATGACCGTGAACCGGAACTCGTCCTTCAGCATCGCGCTGGCCTTTGCCGTGCGCTCGCGCGTCGTGCCGCCCGCTCCGTAGGTCACCGACACGAAACTCGGTGCGATTCGCTGCAACGCGGTGGCTACGCTGCGCATCGCCTCCATCTGCGCGTCGTCCTTCGGCGGAAAGAACTCGAGCGACCGCAGAGTGGCGTGCTGCGCAAAAAGCTCGGAGATGGGCCGATCGGGCGTCATTAGTCCATCAATACATCTGGATTTGATGATATGTGTAAAGCCCCGAGTGTGACCCGTGGGCAGCAGGATGGTGATCGAGGGGTGGTAATGATTTTATGCCATTAATTGATAACCATTAACAAATATATAATCTCAACCTGCCATTGAACAGTGGATTGGAGCCAAAGGCGGCGCGGGAAGCGGGTTCCCTGTTTACGGGATCGGCACGCCGGTCGGTCGAATCTCCAGGATCACGTGGGTATCGGTTTGGTCGACGGGATCGATCGTGAAGTAAGTCGTGCGCATTTGCGCATGGGTCGGCAGCCAGGCGGCCATCGGACCGGTCCGGCCCATGACGAGAAAGCGCAAGCCGGACGATTGCCACTGGCGCGCAGCCATGGCCGGATCGATTGTGCTGTCCACGAGCCAGCGGAACTCCGGACTCCAAAGCGGCGCCACCTCGAGGCCGACCCGGGCGCCGAGTTCGGGCAGGTCGAAGCCGTCCGACACAATCCGGCGTCGTCCGGGCAACCGCGCCAGCTTGGCGGCCAGCTCCGGATCGGCCACATGGAACGATTCCGTGATCTGTCGGCTAGCGGTGGCCCAATTGCGGAACGGCACGCGATAGGGATTGTCCGGCAGTACCAGGGTCTTTGGCAGGGCCTCGAGGGAGAGCAGTGCAATCCCGAGCGGGAGCCAGCGCCTCACGACGGCTGAGGCGTTGTACGCTGCGATCAGCCAGCTGGCTGCCACGATCGACAAGGCAAACGCCGGCGCCAACACGCGCAGGGAGTAAAAGAGTCCGCCTGCGGTGAAGGACACCGACACAAACCAGAGCACCGCGGTCAGACCGGCGAATCCCGACAGCAGCCGCGCCGCGCCGAAGCGACGAAACGTCGTCCACAGCAGTGCCAGCACTCCCAGGCCGGCCGGCAGCGCCCACAGGGCGAGATAGCGGAGGAGTTCACCCCAGGCGGCGGCGGAGCCCAGGGCGGTTCGCTGGGCGGCGCGAAATTCGTCGTTCCAGGCGATGAAAACCGAATTTGTGGGGAAAAGTCCGCCGACGCTGAGACTGAAAAAGGGATTGCCCGTCATCGCCCAGACGCGCAGCGGCCAGATGGCCGCGACCGCGCAAGCCGCGGCCGCGATCAGGATGCCTCGCCGTCGCGAGTTTGCATTCAAGGCGGCGGCGGCCACGGCGAGGACCGCATAGGCGAGCCCGTATTCGCGCGTGCTGGCCGCCGCGACCGCGAACACGCCGCCAAGCATGGCCCAACCGACGGCGTGCGTCTGGCGAGACCGGTCGAGACACCAGACCAGTCCACACACCGCCGCGGCGAGCAGCCCGGTTTCCTGGCCGATGAGAAAGGACCACGTCAGCAGTGGGCAGGCCGCGACCAGCAACAGCGCAAATCGCCCGGCGCCGATGCCGCCATGCCGGCACCCGAGGCGCCAGACCAGTTCATGAGCGGACAGGAGCTGCAGCAGCACCACCGGCGAGGTCCAGAGCGGATCGTGACTCCCGCCGCATCCGTAGGCCCACGCATAGACGCTGGCGATGCCGGGAGGAACGCTCTCCGCCCAGAAATAGCTCACGAAATTATCGCCGGTGCGGGGCGGATAGAACTCGAGGGAACCGTGGCGCAACATTTGTTCGGCCAGATGGCTCCACCGGAAATGCACATCCGGTCCGCTGAGCGGATTGGTGGCGAGCTGGTGGATGACGACCACCCAGAACGCCAGGTACAGGGGCGTCCACCGGCCCAAGGAGGTGAGAAACGCCCACGGCCCGGGTTCCTCCCGGGGAATCGCGGTCCGGTGGCGCGCGGCAACCAGGATTCCGGCCGCCGAAAACAGAATCAGGCAAAGCGACAGCGAACCGGGCGTGATCGGCGCATGGAGCAGCGTGCAGCCAAGCACCGAGAGATACAGGAGCACCCCCGACGAGACAAAGCTGGCGGCCAGCGACCACGGCAGCCGGCCGGCGCGCAGCAGCGCGGCACCTGGCACGAGCAGCCCGGCCAGCAGGAGGACCAGCCTTGGGGTGACGGAGAAGATGTCGGACAGACTCATGCCACGTGCCGCCGGGACTCGCTTCAGCCGCCCGCCTCGCGTTGCTTTTCGGTTTTCAACCGGAGCTGGCCGCAGGCGGCGGCGATGTCATGGCCCTTTTCCCGGCGAAGGGTGACGGAGATGCCGCGGTCGCGCAGGACGTCGGCGAACCGCTCCTGCCGCGTGATGCTCGGGCGCTTCCACGGCAGTCCCTCGACCGTGTTGTAGGGGATCAGGTTGACGTGCGCGTGGAGGTCGGAGGCGATGTCCCGCAGCTTCTCGGCCTGGTCGAGCGAGTCGTTGATCTCCTCGATGAGGATGAACTCGAGCGTGACCATGCGGCCGTGCCTTGCGGAAAACGCCCGCACCGCCGGGATAAGTTCTCCGAGCGGCCAGCGCTTGTTCACCGGCATGATCTTCTCGCGCACCTCGTCGGTGGCGCCGTGGAGGCTGATCGCCAGCCGGATGCCGAGGGGCTCCTCCGCCAGCGCGAGGATCTTCGGGACCAGGCCCGAGGTCGACAGCGTGATCCGGCGGGCGCCGAAACCGAGGCCCCACGGGGCGTTGACGATCGTAAGCGCGCGGATGATGGCGTCGTAGTTGTGCAGCGGTTCGCCCATGCCCATGACGACGATGTTGTCGAATGACGCCAGCTCGGCGCGCGCGCGGGGCGTGCGGGCGTCCTCCTGCCGGCAGACCTGGATGAGCTGGTGAACGATCTCGCCCGCCGACAGGTTGCGCTTCAATCCCTCGAGACCGGACGCGCAGAACTTGCAGCCCATCGCACAGCCCACCTGGGTGGAGATGCAGATGGTCTTGCGCGACTTGTCCTGGCCAACCCCGAGCATGGGTGCGCGGATGATGACGGTCTCGATGAGCGACTTGTCCTGTAGTTCCAGCAAAAGCTTGTCGGTCTCGTCGCTCGACTGATGGTCGAGCACGAAGGCGGTGGGATCGAGCTCAAGGTTTTCCGCCAGCCAGCCGCGGAGGTCGCGGGGCAGGTTGGTCATTTCGTCCCAGGCGCGCGCGCGCTTCTTGTAGAGCCACTCGAGGATCTGCCGGGCGCGGAACGCCGGCTGGCCCGCCTCCACCAGGCGGGCGGTCAGCGAGTCGAGCGTCTCGCCAAAAACGGCCGGTTTTTCCGGGGCGAACTTCATGGCAGCACGGTCAAGGGTGGTGGTTTCAGGCGGGACAAACGGGGCGTGAATCGAAAGTCGGGCGTTGCTGTCTGACTTTCAACGCTCAACCCTCAACTTTCAACCAGCATAATGAAACTCCTCCACCGGTACATTTTTGTGAGTGTGGCGCTGACCAGTCTGGCGGCGGTCGGGGTGCTGACGTTCGTGCTGCTCATCGGCAATGTGCTCAAGGACCTCCTGAGCTGGGTGCTTGCCGGGCAGATCCCGCCGGACACCTTTGTGCACCTGGTCGGCCAGACGATTGTGGTCGTCATCTCGTACGCCCTGCCGATGGGCATCCTCACCGGCGTCCTGCTGGTGCTGGGCCGGATGTCGTCGGACCGGGAAATCACCGCCATCCGGGCATCCGGGGTGAGCGTGGCCGGGATCTCGGCGCCGATCTTTTTTTTCGCGCTGCTGAGCACCGGCGTGAGCCTGGCGGTCAATTTCTACTACATGCCGCGGGCGAAGGTGGCCTACGAGACGGAGCTGCACGACGCGATCAGCGCGAACCCCCTCAGCTTCATCGTCCCCAAGACGTTCATCCGGGATTTTCCCGGCGCGGTGATTTATGTCGGGGAAAAGCACGGAGCGGAGGTGTACGATTTCTGGGGCTGGGAACTCGACCGGCAGAACCGCGTCATCCACTCCGCCCGCGCGCGGTCCGGGCATATCGCGTACGACGAGGCGAAGAACCAGCTGGTGCTGACGCTCTTCAATGTGGTGGGCGAGACCCACGACCTGAAGGATCCCGAGGATCCGGCCAAGGTGCGCGGCGGGGCCGGCGGCGACCAGGTGACCTTCAACCTCTCGCTCGACAAGATCATGGGCGGCCAGACGGTCCGGGTGAAGCTCCGGTGGAACACCTTCACGCAGCTGATGACCGAGTGGCGCCGACTGGGGGAGACGAATCCCCAGATGCCGGCCGCCGAGCGCTTCAAGGAGCGGATCAAGATCCAGACGGTCATCCAGGAAAAATTCGCCACGGCCTTTTCCGTGCTCTCGTTCGCGCTCATCGCGATTCCGCTGGGCATCAAGGTCTCGCGGAAGGAAACCTCGGCCAACCTCGGGGTCGCGCTCGTCCTGGCGATGGGCTACTACCTCGCTACTGTCGTCGTGGGCTGGTGCGACAACCAGCCGTCGTTGCGGCCCGACCTGCTCATGTGGGTTCCGAACATCGGGTTTCAGAGCCTCGGGGCTTGGATGTTCTACAAGGTCGATCGGTAGGGGAAGAAAAGTTGAAGGTTGAAAGTGCGGTGCTCCGAAACGGAGTGGGTTGAGAGTTGAGGGCGGAGAGTTGAAAGGGAAAGCCGCACCGACCCGGGGTGGAACGCGGCCTCCGGACGCGTTGGCACGGGGTAGGGCGAGTCCTCCGGACGAGCCGCCCGAAACCCCGGTTCCTCCGGAGGACTCGTGCTACCTGCGGCATTCTTGCGAACAGACAGAGGCCCGCCGATAAGCGGCGGCCCTCCGACGGTCAGAACGCGCCTCGCCTAAGCTCGCGCACCCTGTACCGCGAGCAGGCCGGAGCGTCCGTCCACGGAAGCCTGGATCATTTCGCACACCGGAATCGCCGCGCGGTTGGCCAACAGGTCGCGCGCCGATTTCTCGAGCGAGACAACCTCGACGCCGGCGGCGCGGACGGCGGCCAGCAGCTCGACGAACAGCGCCCGCCGGCCCATGCCCTCGATCTCGGCGTGGAGCGTGTAGACGTTCAGTTCGCCGGGCTTGAGCAGCGACAGCAGGTGCGGCACGATCCGGTTGTCGGGAAACTCCGGCCGGCCCATCAACTCGTCCAGCGTGGGCAGGGTGGTGGGGATCTCGACGGTGGCGAAGGTTCGGCCCTCCGTGCGAGGAAGGAACGGCGCGGCGCCGCGGGTGTCGCTCGCGTACAATAGGCCGGCGCGGTCATAGGCGTCGCGGCTGTTCGCATTAGCCTGCCAGCCGGCGGCGCCGGCGGTGACCGCCTCGACGCCGAAAATCCGCCGGAATTCCGCGCGCGCCGCGTCGAACTCGGCGCGCACCTCGTCCGGGGTCATCGTGTGAACGTAGTCCTGCCACCGGTAGTGGTTGTGGCAGTGGATGCCGATCTCGAAGCCGGCGGCGCGCACGGCCCGCATGACGCCCTCGTTGCGCCGGCCGATGTGCGGGGCGGGCAGGAGCGTGCCGTTAAGCAGAGTGCGAAGGCCGTAGAGTTCCACCACGCTGGTCCGGCTGACCTTCTGGAAAAATCCAGGGCGGAGAATTCGGGTGATGGCCCGGCCGGTCTGGTCGGGCCCGAGCGAGAAGAGAAAGGTCGCCGGCATCCCCGCGGCCTGCAGGTCGGCCACCAGGTTGGGCACGCCGACGCGCGTGCCGCGGTCGGTGTCGACATCGATCTTGAGGGCGAGGCGGAGCACGTTGTTAATTTCGAGCGGTCGAGCGGAAGCTCTTCCGGGCGGGTGCATGGCGGGATCCGGCGTTCGCCGTACGGAGCGACATCCGTTCGTTGAAGACGGTGAATCCAAGTCTGGTGAAGGCCCGTTTGGCCGTGCGATTGAAGGACCAGACATCCAATTCGATCCGCTCGCATCCCTCACGCCGCGCTATCTTGGTCAGCGCTGTGACCAAAGCCCGGGCCACACCCTGACGCCGCAAACGAGGGTCCACCACCACGTGGCTGATGTTGCAAACTCTGAACCGGGGGCGAGACCAGGTCTCTTCCTGCTTGCGAAACTGGGCGTAGAGGTAACCGCACGGTTCCGGATCCTCGGCGATGAGCCACACCACCGATGGGGTTCCGAGCATGTTCGCAAGGGCTGCCCGGGTCTCGGGGGCGTCGACCGACTTCTTGAACAATGCCGGTTGGGCCGTTGCGTGAATTGATTGGAGGTGCGCGTAAAGCGCAACCAACGCGTCGAGGTCCTTAGCGGTCGCAAGGCGGATTCTCATTCAATTCGCGGCGGGGTTCGGAGACCCCGCCCTACAACCTACGTCAGCGAGTAATCCTTGTTCGCGAGATGGTAATCGAGCGTGAGCTTGATGGCCTTCTCCAGATTGACCTTGGGTTTCCAGCCGAGCTGCTTGCGGATGTGGTCGATCGAGGGCACGCGCTTCTGGATGTCCTGGTAATATTTCCCGAAGTACTTGCCCGACGGCACGGCGATGACCTGGGCCTTGGCGGCGTGTTCCTGGTAGTCGGGATAGTCCTTGAACGCCGTGATGATGAGCTTCGCGAGCTTGGCGACGCTGACCTCGTTGCCCGGGTTGCCGATGTTGAAGATCTGGCGCGAGGCCTTGCCGCCCTTGTTCTCGATGATGCGCAAAAGGGCGTCGACGCCATCGTCGATGAAGGTGAACGAGCGCGTCTGCTTGCCGCCGTCGACGAGCTGGATCGGCTTCTGGAAAATGACGTTGGAAATGAACTGGGTGAAGAGCCGCGAGCTGCCCTCCTTGGCCTCGAGGATGTTGTCGAGCTTCGGGCCGATCCAGTTGAACGGGCGGAAGAGCGTGTAGTCCACCCCGTCCCGAACGCCGTACGCGTAGATGACGCGGTCGAGGAGCTGCTTCGAGCAGGCGTAGATCCAGCGCTGTTTCTCGATGGGCCCGTAGACCATCGGGCTGGACTGCTCGTCGAGCTCGCGGTCGGGGCTCATGCCGTAGACCTCGGAGGTGGAGGGGAAGATGATCCGCTTCTTGTACTTCACGCACTGGCGGACGACCGCGAGGTTGGACTCGAAGTCGAGCTCGAACACGCGGAGCGGGTCCTTGACGTACTGGGCGGGGTTGGCGATCGCGACCAGCGGGAGCACCGCGTCGCACTTCTTTACGTGGTACTCGATCCACTCGCGCGAGATCATCACGTCGCCCTCGACGAACTTGAAGCGCGGGTGGCCGAGGCACTGGCCGAGCTTGTGGTCGCCCACGTCCATGCCGAAGACCTCCCAGTCTTTCTGCTTGAGGATGGCGTGCGTGAGCGAGCTGCCGATGAAGCCGTTGGCTCCGAGGATGAGGACTTTGAGGGCCATGGGGAAGAGAAAGACTGAAAGTGGGAAGAGCGGAAAGACTGAAGTTGAGGCAGGAAACGGCGAATTCACCGGAATTGCCGTGGTGCGGGCCCCGGTGGGGCAGTCCTCAATTACAGGATCTGGCCCACCTGCAATTCGGGCGCCGGGCCGCCGCGCCACTCGGTCCTGGTCAACTCGAGCGCGCCGTCGCCGGTGGCCACGACGAGCGGGGTGAGGGCGAGGATTTCGCCGGGCCGGCCGCGCCGTCCTGGGGTGGCGGGTGGCGCGGCCTCGGCCCACCAGACCATCAGGCGGGTGCCCGCCACGTCGGTGAATGCACCGGGATACGGATCGGTGACGGCGCGGATGAGGTTGAAGATCCGGGTGGACGACTTGTTCCAGTCGATGCGGCCGTCCTCGGGCTTGCGCCCGCCGAAATAGGTGGCCTGCGACTCGTCCTGCGGGGTTTCCTGCGCCGCGCCGGCGAGCAGGGCGTCGATCTGGCGGGCGATGACCCGCCGCGCGCAGGGCAGCACCTTGCGGAAGGCCTGTTCCGCCGTGTCGCGCGGGTCGAGGTCGACGCCGTCCTGATCGACCACCGCGCCCGCGTCGGGCGCCTTGACCATGCGGTGGAGCGTCATGCCGATGCGCGGCTCGCCGTGGAGGACGGCCCAGTTGATCGGCGCGCGCCCGCGGTATTTCGGCAGCAGCGAGCCGTGCAGGTTGAACGCGCCCAACGGCGCCAGCCCGAGGATCTTCGTGCTGATCATGTTGCGGTAATAGACCGACAGGATGAGGTCGGGCCGCAGGCCGGCGATGCGTTCGAGCCACTCCGGCGTGGCGATTTTTTCCGGCGTGAAGACCGGCACCCCCTTTTCCCGCGCCGCGACAGCCGGGGTCTTGAACCAGATCTTCTCGTTCGGGTTGTCCTCGTGGGTGAAGAGGGCGACCACGTTGTCGCCGCGCTCCAGCAGCAGCGACAGGCACTGGTAGCCGACCTCACTGTAGCCGAAGAAAAGGATGCGGGGGCGGGGATTCATTGGAGGGCGTTGCGGACGGCGTCGATGAAAGCGTGTGCGGCGACCGGGGCCAGCAGGATTCCGCTCCGGCGCCAGAAGTACGAGAGCAGCGCGCCCACGCCGCCGTGCACCAGCGGGAGCGTGACGACCAGGGTGAGCAACTGGGCCGCGCGGTGGTCGGCGGCCAGCGGGACGATCGGCAGGTGCCACCAGCCCCACAGGGCCGACAGGAAGAAGGCCGAGAGCCAGGGCGAGCGCAGGCCGCCCCGGGTCAGGTAGGAGTCGAGGCCGCCGCGAAAGAAGACCTCCTCGATCATGAAACAGACGGGCACATAAAGCACAAATGACCGCAACCCCTCGAGCAGCCGGTCGAGGGCACTGCGGTCGGGATGGGACCGCAGGAAGAAAGTCAGGAGCAGCGTCAGCAGGCCGGCCGAGCCGGCGAAGGCGACACCGAGGCCGATTTCCCGCCATTGCGGGCCGGTGGCGCGGGCCAGGGACCAGGCCAGGGGAATGGCTCCAATCGCGGCGGCGACGAGCCAGAGCCGGACCGCCCAGCCGGGGTTCTCCCACGTCGCCAGGTCGTGGATCGGCAGGATCATGAAGGTCGCCGCCACCAGCCAGCCCCACCAGGGAAGGGCGAACCGGCCGGGTTGTGCAAACCATAGCTCGGCGAGCGGCCGCTGCGCCACCAAGCGTTGAAACAGCCAGAGGAGCGGAATGCCCATCAGCAGGTAGGTGTTGCCGTCGGCGCGCAGGGCCCAGCCGAGCGCCATCCAAACCGCCACCACCGCGACCACCACGGCGTGCCGGCGCAGTTCGCGGGCCACCGGTCCCGGGGCGACGGCCGCCGGAGCTGGGACGGCGTCCGTCACGCCGTTTCCAGCACGGTCCGCACGTGGTAGCGCTGCCGGGCGCGGACGACCTGATAGGTGCGCCCGACGTATTCGCCGATCAGGCCGATGCCGATCATCGCCACGCTGAGCAGGAAGAACAGGATGCCGAACAGCGTGAAGACGCCGAAAGTCTCGCGGTCGAGGTTGAGCACGAAGCGGCGGTAGAACAGCAGGGCCACCAGCGTCAGGCTGCCGGCGGCGCAGGCCATCGCGAACATCGTGAAGTATTGCAGCGGCGCGATCGAGAAGCCCGTGATCAGGTCGAAGTTGAGCCGGACGAGCTTGTAGAACGAGTAGTTGGAGACGCCCGCGTGGCGTTCCTCGTGCCTGACCTCCACCTCGGACGGGCGGCCGGCGAAGCTGTAGGCGAGCGCGGGGATGAAGGTGTTGATGGCGCCGCTGCGCACGATCGCGTCGATGATCGGCCGGCGGTAGGCGCGCAGCATGCAGCCCTGGTCGGTCATCCGGATGCTCGTCAGCTTCTCCCGCGCGAAGTTGATCAGCTTCGAGGCGTAGGTGCGGAAGAACGAATCCTGCCGGTTCATCCGGCAGCCGCCGACATAGTCGCTGCCCGCGTCGATCTTCTCGAGCAGCTTCGGGATTTCCTCGGGCGGGTTCTGGAGGTCCGCATCGAGCGTGACGATGATGGCGCCGCGCACGTGCTCGAACGCCGCCATGATCGCCATGTGCTGGCCGTAGTTGGCGTTGAAATCGATCACCCGGGTCACGTCCGGCCGGGCTGCGTGCTGCGCGCTGAGCAGCTCGAACGAGCGGTCGACGCTGCCGTCGTTGGTGAAAACGACCTCGTAGGTGCGGCCGAGCCCGTCGAGCACCGGGTAAAGGCGCGCGAAGAGGGTTGGCAGGTTGAGCTCCTCGTTGTAAACCGGGATGACAATCGAGAGCTGGGGAAGCGTGCTCATGGAGGGGGAAAGGGCGCGGGCGTCAGGCCTTGGCGCCGGCGCGCAGGATGGCGATGAGTTCGCGGACCACGCGCTCGACGTCCGCGCGGGTCATGCCCGGGAAGAGCGGCAGCGTGAGGATGTTGCGGCCGGCGTATTCCGCGTGGGGGAAATCGCCGGGTTTCCAGCCCAGTCGGCGGTAAACCGCGAAGAGATGGATCGCGGGGTAGTGCACCTGGTTGCCGATGCCCGCGGCCTGCAGCGCCGTCATCACCTCCGCGCGCCTGATCGCCAGGCGCTCCTCCGGGAGGATGACCTGGAACATGTGCCAGTTGCTGTGGACGAAATCGGCCGGGGGCAGGCGTAGACCGGGGAACTGGCCGGCCGGCGCGGCGAAGAGTTCGAAGTAGATCCGGGCGAGCTCGCGGCGCTGGGCGTTGAAGGTGTCCAGGTGCGGCAACTGGCCCAGCCCGACGCGCGCGGCGACGTCCGTGAGGTTGAACTTTCCCCCGACGACCTCGACCTCCATGCCGTCGACACCGGAGCGGACGACGCCCTGCAGGCGGTACTGTTCCGCCAGCTTCGCCTCGGCGTCGCTGGTGAGCACCAGGCAGCCGCCCTCGATGCTCGTGATGTTCTTGTTGGGGTGGAAACTGAAGGAGACAAAATCGCCGAAGCTGCCGATCCGGCGGCCGTGCCAGGTGGCGCCGATCGACTGGGCGGCGTCCTCGACCACGCGCAGGTTGTGCTTCTTGGCGATGGCGTACAGGCGGTCGCGGTCGACCGGCTGCCCGGCGAGGTCCACGGGGATGATGGCGCGCGTGGCGGGAGTGATGGCGGCCTCGATCCGGCCGAGGTCGAGGTTGCGCGTGACGGGATCGATGTCGACGAACACCGGCCGGGCGCCGACCTCGAGGATCACGTTGCTGGTGGCGACCCACGAGAGCGGCGTGGTGATGACCTCGTGGCCCGGGCCGACGCCGGCGATGCGCAGCGCGATTTCCATCGTGCAGGTGCCGGAGTTGAAGGCCCGCACCGGCCGGCCGCCGAACAGTTCGGAGAGGCGGGCCTCAAACGCCTTCACCTGCGGCCCGGAGGTGATCCAGCCGGAGCGCAGGACCTCGGCCACGCCGGCGATGGTCTCGTCGTCGATCGTCGGGCGCGTGAACGGCAGAAAGGCGGGGGCGGGGGAGGCGCGTTCGGGAGACGGCGCGGGCGAGGTGCGGACGGGCGCGGACATGTCAGGGTTGATTGCTGAAGAGATAGTGGCCCCGGCTTTCGCCGAGCAAATGATAACGGAACGCCGGGTCCTTGAAAAGTTCCTCCACGGCGGGGTCTTTTTTGCTCGCGACGACCCAGAGCCGGACCGGCCCGGCCCAGCGGCGGCGGAACTCGGCGTCGTCCATGAAACGGTCGCCGGCGCGGGCGGCGGCGTCCTCCTCCAGCTCCAGTTCGCCCTTGCCGGAGACGACGTCCACCACGCGCTCCGCGTAGAAGGTGAAGTCGTGGAAGAACTCGTGGAAGTGGACCACGCGGTCGCCCGGCTGCGCGCGCGCCTTCACTGTCAGGGCCAGTTCCTTGGTCCCCGGCCGCTCGACGTCCCCGATGATCAGGGTCAGCGTGCTGTAGAACAGGATGGCGGTCAGGGCGACCGCCGAGAGGGCCGACCGCAGGCCGTACATCTGGGCGAGATGGTGGGCCAGCGCGCCGCCCGCCAGGGCGATGCCCGCGAGGGCGAACGCGTACGGCTTGAGTTCCGCCACCTGCGGCGGCAGGTGGACGCTGTCCGGAAGCCACCCGGGGCGGAGCACGACGACGGCCACGGCGACGGCCAGCAGCACCGAAAAGATGGTGAAGACCAGCAGGCCGGTCTCGATCTGCTTCTTCCGCCCCTGCCACATGCTGGCGAGCCGCACGCCGATCAGCACCGCCAGCGGCGGGAAGACCGGCAGGATGTAGGTCACGAGCTTCGAATGGGAGGCGGAGAAGAACAGGAAGACCAATCCCGCCCAGACGACGAGGAACCAGGCCTCGGCGTTGCGTTTGCGCGCCGCCCAGCCGCCGCGCAGCGATTCGCGCACGGCGCTCGTGAGAAAACCGGTCCACGGGAAAAGACCCAGCAGCAGCACGGGGATGAAATACCACCACGCGCCGGGCCGGCCGGCGGCCGGCGAGGTGAACCGCTCCCAATGCTCGAAGACAAAATAGCGGTGCACCCATGTCGGGTTGTGCCGCGCGGCGAGCACATGCCACGGCGCCGCCAGCGCCAGGAACAGGAGGGCGCCCGTCGGCAGGCACAGCGGGCGCAGCCGGCGCCACTGGTTGAACACGAGCAGCCAGACGAACATGATCGCGCCCGTGATCAGGAAGCCCATCAGCCCCTTCGTCAGCGTCGCCAGCGCCATCGAGGCGTAAACCCCGTAGAACAGCAGGCGCCGCCGGAGTCCGGCCGGCTCGCGCACGGCGAGGATGAAGCAGAACAGGGCTGCGGTCATCAGCACCGACACCGCCATGTCGAGCACGACGATGCGGGCCAGCGCGAAGTAGAGCAGGGACGTGGCCAGGACGATCCCCGCGGCCAGGCCGGCCGAGCGGCCGTACAGCCGGCGCGTCGCGGAGTAGGTCAACAGGACGCCGATCAACGCGAACAAGGCGGGCACCCCGCGCACCGCCCACTCCTGCTGGCCGAAGGTTTGCAGGCTGGCGGCCGTCACCCAGTAGAACAGCGGGGGTTTCTCGAAATAGTTGACGCCGTCGAGGTGCGGCGTGACCCAGTCGCCCGTTGCCAGCATTTCGCGCGGGATCTCGGCGTAACGCCCCTCGTCGGGGTTGGCCAGCGGGGCGGTGCCGAGCCGCAGTCCAAAGAGCAGCAGGGCCAGCAGAACCAGGCACAACAAGTCGCGCCCGATCCGGCCGATTTCGTTGGTGGGTGAGGGGCTAAGCGGCGGGGTGGCGGCCATGGATGGCGGCATTCTGCGGGCCCGCGACCCGTTGGCAAGCATGCCCCTTGGGGAAAAAGTGGTGTCAAAAAGGTCTTGGTTGCTGGCCTGCCGTGGGTTACCCCGGGGTATGCAACGGGGTTCCCGGGTAACTCGGCGGTGGGTCAGGGCGTCACTTAAGACGTGCCCTTCCCATCAACCTGCTCCAGATGGCCGACGAGACCTTTGACGTCGCCAGTTGCCTCGATCGCGTCCGGGCGCGCGACCAGGCTGCCGCCAAGGCGCTGGTGGAGCACCTCTACCCGCTGGTCATCCGGATTGTCCGCGCCCATCTCCCCCGGCGCGTCGCCGAGGAAGACCTCGCCCAGGACATCTTCCTCAAGATGTTCACCCGGCTCGGGCAGTACCAGGGCAACGTGCCTTTCCCACACTGGGTCTCCCGCATCGCGGTCACCACGTGCATCGACCAACTGCGGGCGCAGAAGCGCCGGCCGGAGCTGCGCTGGGCCGACCTTTCGGAGACCGAGGCGGAGGTGCTCGACAACGTCCTTAGCGACACCCGCGACGAGGCGCCGGGTGACGGGCTCGCCACGCGCGAGCTGGTGGCCAAACTCCTCGGTCAGCTCAAGCCGGAGGATCGCACCGTGATCCAGCTTCTCGACCTCGAGCAGAAGAGCATCGCCGAGATCAGCGCGCTGACCGGCTGGGGCCAGTCGATGATCAAGGTCCGGGCGTTTCGCGCGCGTCGGAAATTGCAAAGACTATTTCAAGAACTACAACAGAAGGAGAAATCATGAGCACCGACGACCGCACCTGGCAAAAACTCGCCGCCGCCGCCCGGGCCGTTCGCGACGAGCGGGACCTGGCGGCGCCGTATGGCTTCAGCACCCGCGTGGCCGCCCTGGCCATGACGGCTCCGGTGGCGTCACCGTGGGCCCTGTTCGAGAAATTTGCGATCCGGGGCCTGATCGCCGCCAGCGTCTTCGGCGTCGCGGCGGTCGCCTTTGGCTATGGCGCCTGGACCGGCGACCATGAAAATGACGTTGCGTCCTACGACGCGGTGGCCGACGTACTGGACCTGACGTGATGACGGACAAACCCTGGAAACTCGTGCTGCTCCTCGCCGGCATCTTCGCCGCCGGGGCCGTGACCGGTGGATTTGCCACGC
>Ga0265327_10001775_pt1 | contig 25434 bp, 34 predicted proteins | sample 41621metaG_FD_202089 | JGI IMG/M metagenome (GOLD analysis project Ga0265327, IMG submission 202089) | Rhizosphere microbial communities from Carex aquatilis grown in University of Washington, Seatle, WA, United States - 4-16-21 metaG | ecosystem: Host-associated > Plants > Roots > Rhizosphere...
TGGCTCCTTTACGCCGAAAATCCGCTGGCTCTATTACGCCGGAATTTGAGTGGCTCCATTACGCCGAAATTCTACTGGCTCCATTATGCCGGAATCGAATTGGCTCCATAGTGCCGAAAGTTCACACGAGTGCGTAGATTGATTGGTGGCGGTCGGCAATGAGCAAAATTACAAAAAATAAACAGTCTTCAACCTACGACCAACAAGGGAATCAGCACGCCCCTCTCCTCCCAAAGATAAACCTGCATGATGCCGCCGCAATTCGGCGTGAAATCGCTGCTGTGTATCGAGATATGCGGGGCGGCAAAATTGAAACACAGGAAGGCACCCGCCTTGCTTACGTGCTGGACATAATACGCAAAGCATTTGACACAGAGGTACTGCAAGAGCGCTTAGAGTTACTGGAACGAACCATAGAACATAGGAGAAAAAACCATGAAAAGTGACCGCATTACCAAAATGTATGAGGGGCTTTCAAACAAAGAATTGGCGCTGCTGTCATTCCAATATTTATCCGAAATGAACGAGCTTGAATGTGAACGCGTGGCTGGTGCTGTGCCTGTAAAATCCTACATCTGCCGGGAAGTGGAGTATAGGCAATGGCTTGACGGCTTCTTTAATTTGTCCGCACAGTTTGGAATTGAACACTGGCGCACAAAATACCGCAATTTAGCCTCTACAATGGCTCTGCGTTTTGCCCTAGAAGCTAACGACATTGATAAAATAAACTCCATGCTTGATGCGCATTCACTTTGTGAAACACGATTGCTTGCGCTTGACCATGCGCTGGTGGCAGTCTGCGATGAACACGGCATTGATGCAAACTCAGTGCGTAGGCTGGCAGGAGTGGAACCTTTCGCTCCTATGCATGCAGACCTAAAACCTGATGCCGCGTATCAGACGGAAATGCAAATCAACTTGACACGGCTATTAATGATATGAATTATTTATCGCAATAGCGGTGAAGGGTAGCCTATGCCGCTGCTTGCACAACATCGTGGATATTCAACGCAGGATAAAAGAGTAAGCGCTTGGCTATCTCTAGCGGCAGGTGACCTTGAATGCTGTTGTACAATCACTTTTTATCTATCACCTGTTTGGGCTTTTCCTTTCCCATTAAGGCGGCAAATATTTCATCGGCAGTGGCATTGCTATCAAACAGGTTGAACTCAGACTTAATGTTCGCGGGCTTGCTTGGCGCAGCAATAGGTTTTGCTTGAGCTTGTTGCTTTGTTTTTGTTTTAATAGCCATGATTATTTCTCTTCATAAGCAAACTGATTCATCATAGCCGCAAATCTTGTCCAATCTATTGGCTTAGACTTTTTTCTTCTTGCTCCTGTCCAAAAAAACGATCCTTGTCCAACTTCGAGGTTGCCAATTTTTTTACCATTGGCGTATAGGTCTAATGACAGTGCTGACTTTGCTTTGGCAAGTTCAACATTATGCAGCGTTGCCATGACAACATGTTTTTTGTTGTCAGGTGCAGTGACACGCTTGGTAGTGGGCGTGGGGTTTTTGACGGCAACTTGTATTTTTGAAATATTGGGTTCAGAAATACCGGGCGTTGGAAAAGGCCAAGTTGTGGCAGGTCTTACTGGCGCAAGTTTTGCTGGAACTTTAACTTTCGTAACCATAATAATTCTCCCTTAATTTACTTCGGATCGAAATTGAACACAGTCGCAATCAGATGCAAAATAACGTCAAAAGGAAGCGTTAAGAGTCAGGTCTTTCAACGCCCGCAAGACTTTAACTGATACCGTCTTTCCAGCAGATGTAGTGGCAACGGCTGATTGCAAATCTACTGTAGAGGTTATGATTTTTCCATCATACTCAATAACAATATCCCCTACTTTAACTCCAGCCTTTTCAGCAACAGAGTCAACATCAAGTTTCACGATAATTGCGCCTTTGAGTTCTGGACGATTCATCATCGTTGCCAAATTCGGTGGTACATCGACAAATGACACGCCAAAACGTAACTTTTCACCTAATGGAGGATGATTTATTGATAAGGCAGGAGCATTAGTTTGAACCTTATTGCTTGAATATTTATCAACTGCTTCGAGTTGTAGCTTGATTTGTTCTGGCGCAACTTTGATGATAATTGCTTCACCACTTTTTGCACTTAATTTAATCGGAAACCCCGTAGCTACTCTCGACCTTAATGTTGCATCATCTAAATCAATACCGACTATTTCTTCAAAACTGCACTGATTACGACAACTGTCCACGTGTGAATCAATTTTCACAACATTTAGTGATGTTGCCGTATCGTCAGCGGCCCATTCAAAAAACTTCCATTCTCCATCATATGTGATGTCCACATAAAGTTGATGCGAGACACTTCCTGTTGCTTTATCAACCCAGCTTCTAATAAAAAAAGTTCGGTAAAGGGTCCCTAACAAACCTGATGGAAATTCTGTCACCTTTCCACCATTGATTGTGACGCGTTTACTAAATACATCATCTTGAGTGCTGTCTATTTTGGTCAGAGGTGGTATCGCACATCCAGATGAACACAACAAGTAAACGACTGCCATTAGTACCAAAATAATTTTCTTCAATTTGAGACCCCTTTATCGATTTTGGTGATAGTTAAGTTGTGGCGGCAACTTTCTTAGTCTAGCGCATACGACCGTATGCAGACAAGGCCGAGTGTTTAGGCAACCCTTGCCACCCCATGAAGGACAAAAAATTACCAACGAGGATATTTGGCGAAGTGTTGCAGGAGCTGCGCTTGCAACAGGCGCTTACACAAGACCAACTTGCCGAACGTGCAAGTACAGAGCGTAGCCATATCAGCGCACTTGAGCGTGCCGAAAAAGGCCCTGCACTCGCAACAATTTTTGTTCTTGCGGATGCTCTGAAAATTTCTGCGGGGGATTTAATTTGCCTTGTCGAAGAGCGGCTGAAGGCCAGAAAACGCTGACAGACAGTACATGCGCAACCCAGACAAACCCGCTGCCGCTAGAGATAGCCCAGCGGTTTTTTTATATTAAGCAATGCATGAGCGTAAGAACTGCGGCAAGAACTAGAAAGCGCACAAATGAAAAAAGCCAGTAATTACACTGGCTTATCTTCATAAATTGGCGGAGTGGACGGGACTCGAACCCGCGACCCCCGGCGTGACAGGCCGGTATTCTAACCAACTGAACTACCACTCCAAAAACTTACTGGTGGGTGCTGAGGGGTTCGAACCCCCGACATTCGCCTTGTAAGGGCGACGCTCTACCAGCTGAGCTAAGCACCCAACAAGCCCGCTAGTTTACCGCATCTTTCAAACCTTTGCCAGCACGAAATTTAGGAACCTTGGCCGCCTTGATCTTGATAGCGGCTCCGGTGCGGGGATTGCGGCCTGTACGGGCCGTGCGTTTGCCCACATAAAATGTGCCAAAACCAACGAGCGTAACCAGATCACCCTTTTTCAATGACTTCTTGACTGCCTCAACTGTCGCATCCAGAGCACGTCCGGCAGCAGCCTTGGAAATATCAGCAGACTTTGCAATTGCATCGATCAGTTCAGATTTATTCATATTTGCGTCCCCCTTATTGTGTGTTGGTTAGTGACAGGAATCCCTGCAGCGGCTTTATATCAAGGGCTAAAGGGTTGGTCAAGCACTTCAAATAAATTTTCCCGTTACGCAATTATTCGGGGGCAACCGAGACGAATACCGACCCGGATAGAAAGTATGCACGGTAAAATAGTTTCTCCCGCTCATACCCGAATATCCGGAAAGAATTACCCCCGTATTATCGGCGGCTCCTTAGACGGAAGCTTCAGGCAAGCGCAGCGTAAACTCCGCCCCGCCCTGCTGCAAGTTCCTGACAGAAAGCTTTCCACCATGGTGCTCGATGATCCCGTAGCTGATGGACAACCCCAAGCCGGTTCCCTTGCCGACCGGCTTGGTCGTATAAAAAGGGTCAAATATCTTGTCCAAAGCTTCACTCGCTATACCGGATCCGTTGTCACGGAACCGCACAATAATTTCGTCCTTTTCTTTTCTGGCGCTCACCTCCAGCAATGGCTCCGGCTGATGATCGGTCGCATCGGCGGCATTCTGTACCAGGTTGATGATAACCTGCTGCATTTGTCCCGGAGAACCCATCACTTGCAAATCGCCCGGCAAGTCCAACTTTACCCGGAACTTGGCCGGAATCGCGCGTGTAACCCAATGCACCGAACGCTCGACAATCTCGGCCAGATCAAATATCACATTTTCGTTGCGGTCTGAGGCTGAAAAACGTTTCAGCCCGTCCACAATATCGCGCGTGCGCTCGGCGCCTTCTATCGCACCGTCAAGCAAGGGTTCCAGGTCTTTCAGTATATGATCTATGCGCAGCTCTGCGCGCAGCTTTGCCAGTTCTTCACGGCTGCTATTGGCATGCACGGCATCCAGATATTGTTTGATTCGCGTGGTATAACGCAGCATTGCATGCACATTGCCCAGCACAAAACTGATCGGGTTGTTCAGCTCGTGTGCCACACCGGCCACCAGACGCCCCAGCGAAGCCATTTTTTCCGATTGCAGCAATTGCTGCTGGGTACGTTTGAGTTCGTCGTGGGCCTGACGCAATGCATGGTAAGCACGGCGCAGTTCTCCTACCGGCCTGCCGGTAATTACCGCACCCAGAAATTTCCCGACCCCGGACAAGCGCGCGGTAAAGTTGAGCGCGACGGGTGTGGAACTTCCGTCCCGTGTGCGAAATTGCAATTCCAGATCATGCGCGGGTTCGGCTGCCAGACGCTCGATAACGCGCTCGGCCGCCACACAGGATTCCGCACCGGCGAATAACGACAGGAGCGCCTCCCCCTTGAGTTCGTCTTCGCGCTTGCCGGTAAAATTTACCAGCGCATGATTGACTTCCTCAATGACTCCGTTCCGGTCGCACACAACCAGCAGATCCGACATCGAAGTAAGCACGCTGAAAATAAATTGCTGCGATTCTTCCAGCGCGTCATTTTTCTGTTCCAGCTCAACTTCGTGCTGGAGCAATTCGTTGTAGACCTCGTCCATCCTGTGAACCACCTCTATCCAGGTGGACTCGGTCATCGCCTCGGGGGGCGTAGCCGAGTTGAGATATTCAAATGGAGAGTGGCCGGAAGTATTCATCGCTAATGCACCGTACACACCATGCAGGGATCAAACGATCTCACCACATGCTGAACCGCGACAGGCGCGCCCTCATTATTTTCCCCAATCTCAACGCCCGCCAAAGCCTGCTCCAGCGCACCCGGCACACCGGCCGCATCGCGGGGAGAAAAATTCCAGGTGGTCGGGGCAATTATTTGATAGTTGTGTATTTTGCCGCCGCGCACTTCCAGCCAGTGTCCCAGGCTGCCGCGCGCAGCCTCGACCAGACCGATGCCGCTCGCGTCTTCCAATTTTGTCGCGGCAAAACAGAACGGTTCGCCGGGGCGTATGCTGCGTATCCATTTCTCCATCTCCGGCAGCACGCGCGCAATTTCCAGTAACCGGGCAACAACCCGTGCCGTGACATTGCCACCGTGGCTCGCGACCAAATCACGCAGCAGCGGCTGACCCGCCACCAATTGCCTTGCAAGCGCGCCGGTTTCCACAATTCGCCCGCCCAGTCTGGGTGCCTTGCACCAGGAATAGGCCCCCGCTTTGCCCGGCTGCGGCAGGGTAAAACCTGCGGCGGGGGCAAGCGCACTTTCGCCTTCCATCCAGCTATGCGACACATCTTCGCGTATCGTAGAAACGTCGAGTTCCTGCAGCTTACCCGCTTCCCACACCCCGGCAGAAAAAAGGCTGCCGCCATTATCGTGATACGCACCGTAACTCATGAACCGGTCGGTCGAACGTCCCAGCTTATGCAATTCCAGATCATAGGCAATAGCGAGAAAGCGCGGAAAATCAGCCGGCGATGTTCCGGACTCCATCCATGACAACAGGACCGATTCCGAATCCAGACCGGCCACATTTTCCAGTTTGTCGCCAAACAGCGTCCGTTCCAGAAATGATCTGAATTCTCCCAGCAATATTGACAGTCTGAGCAGCTCCGCACTTTCCAGCGGACGCGACGACCCTCCCGGTTGCAACGACAAAGTATGCGGCCATTTGCCCGCCAGATAGCCCATCAGGTTCATGAATTTTGCCCGCGCCGGCAATATGTCCGACGCGGCATTGCCGCTTACCGACTTGAAACGCTTCTGTGCACCGGGAAACCAGCTTCTATCCCGGTAATGTTCGCGCGCAAAGTCCGGCATGAAAAACAAATAAAAATGACTCAGATGATCGGCGATATTTTCTGCCGCCAGCGTCAGATTGGCTGCAAGCATACCGTTTTCCGGCATCTGCAAACCCATCGCCTGTGCCAGGGCACGCGCTGAGGCAGCCGACTGGGCCACCGAGCAGATTCCGCAAATTCTCGGCACATACACCAGCGCATCGAGCGGATGCTTGTCCTTGAGTATCTGCTCAAAGCCCCGATACATCGGCGAATTGACATAAGCCGCCTGCACCCGTCCGGCGGAGACATCCAGCGTGACTTCGAGATCACCCTCTACCCGATTGAAAGGACCGACCACTAACCGCTTCATTTTGACCGTGTCCTTTTTACGGCGGGAACCACCACTTGATGATCGGCGACCGCATTTTCTTTGACACGTTTCGGGGTGGCCGATTTGGACAGCGAGGCCAGCACCACAAACCATGCCTTGGGCATATCGATGGGCAAGCCGATGGGAATCCCGGCAAGCTTGGGAGTTTCCGCGAAAGGATGGCCCGGTTCCTCAAAGCCGGGTTCCGTGCAGGCAATACAGGTATAGCCGCCGCGCACACAGGATCCCTCTCCATTCCACAAACGGATATTGCAATCGGCATGTGCTTGCGTGCCTTTGCATCCCAGATTTTCCATCAGGCAGCCCAAATCGGACGGCTTGTGCGCGCTGGCCTTGAATTCATAAAATTCATTGCGGGTGCAGCCATGGTGCACCAGATGGTCTGCGTACGCGCGCGGCCGCTGGAAGACATCCAGACTCTGCGTATTCAACTGACCCGAGGCCAGCGCGGCCAGCGTCTCCAAGACCCAGTTGGGATGGGTAGGACAACCGGCAATGTTGATCACGGGCAAGCCGCTGCTGTCGCGGTAGTCGCGTCCCAGCAAACCGCCCGGTGCATCCCCTTCAAATTGCAGCCCGCAGGCATCGGTCGGGTTACACCCGCCGGAGGTCACCCCGCCAAATGCGGCACAGCTCCCCACCGCAACAGTATGGCGCGCCACCCCGGCCAGCCGGGCTACCAGCGACATGACCGGGTCACCCCCTGTCGTCAGGTGAAACCCGCCGCTTCCGTGCGGGCCGCGCAATACCGCCCCTTCGAGACACAGAATGTCGAGCCGTGTCGCGCCGCTCGCACAATCATCCATGATACGACGCGCCTCCTGCGCGCTCTCTTCCGAAAAGGCGGGATGCCACAGCAGTCGAATCCCCAATCCGGACAACGTTTCAAACAGATTGGCGCAATCCGCATTGAGCAGAGACAACGTGCATCCGCCGCAGCCGCCGGATTGCAACCAGAGCAAATTGAGTGGCTCGCGATTTGATGTGTTATTCAGTTTTCTTCTCCAGCCCATAGCGCGACAATTTACTGCGCAAGCCGACACGCGACAAGCCCAGTTCGGCTGCGGCCCGGGTTTTATTCCAGCGCAAACGTATCAATGTTTCCCGCAGCACACGCGCCTCCAGCGTTTCCATGCGCTCCTTGAGGCTGCCGTTGATCCCTGAAAGCACCTGCATATCTGTCGACTCTTCTTCCGGTGCCGCACGCAACACTCTGGCGGAAAACAAATGGGCGCCGATATGCGGTGACTCGCTCAACATCAACGCCCGCATGATTTCATTCTGCAACTCGCGCACGTTGCCGGGCCAGTGATAACGCGAAAGACAGTCCAGCGACTCGGGAGAAAATCCCGCGACATCCTTTCCCAGGTTTTGCGCGACCGTATTGAGCAGATCGAAGGCGATCAGCGGAATATCCATCCTGCGTTCCCGCAACGGCGGCACCGGCAAAACAAACTGGGTCAGACGATAGTAAAGATCGGCGCGGAAACGCCCGCGCTGCACCTCTTCCTCCAGATCGCGGTTGGTCGCGGAAAGCACGCGCACATCCACCTTGCGCGAACGCGAACTGCCAACCGGGCGTATTTCGCCTTCCTGCAACACGCGCAATAATTTAACCTGAAATGCGGGGGACGTATCACCGATTTCGTCGAGAAAAATCGTGCCGCCATCGGCTTGCTCGAACAAACCGATGCGGTCTTCAAACGCGCCGGTAAAACTGCCGCGCTTGTGTCCGAACAACTCCGATTCCAGCAGCTGGTCTGACATCGCCCCGCAATTCTCAATCACGAATGCGCGTCCGCAACGCGGGCTGGAATAATGAATGGCGCGGCCAAGCAACTCCTTTCCGGTGCCGGACTCACCCGAAATATGCACCGCGATATCGCAATCGGCAACCCGCGATGCCATATCCACCACCGCATTTAACGGGCTGGCCGCCGCGCGCGTGATGCGGGAAAATTCATAATAATCGCGCAGCTTCTCGCGCTTTGTTTCCACCCGCTTGCGCAATACGGGTTCGGCGGTGCGCAATTCCAGATTCATGTGCTGGGTTTGCTGTTGCAGGTCATACAACTGTGAAGCGGCACGTACCGTCAACAATAATGATTCGGGATGCCAGGGTTTCATCACATACTGATAAATGCCCGCCTCATTGACCCCGGCAATGATGTCCTGCGTCTCGGTATAACCCGAGATAATGATACGCACTGTATCCGGCCAGCGTTCGCGAACTTCTTTCAGAAATTCGACTCCGGTTGTTTCCGGCATACGCTGGTCGCACAAAATCACCTGCACGGATTCGCGCTCCATGACCGCGCGCCCCTCCTTTGCTCCGGATGCGGTAAACACGTTGAAATCTTCTTCCAGCGTACGCCGCAGCGATTCCTGCGAACGCACTTCATCATCAATGACCAGAACAGTGGGTAATGTCGCCATTTGGGTTCCTTAACAAATTCTCGGTAACTGTTCACCCGCCAACCAATCCACAACGCGGCGGCCGCCCATCCGGGTAGTCATTTGCACAAAACCGTGCGTATCTTCCACCACCTCGCCGATGATAGACGCCTCGCGGGCAAGGGGGTGACCCCGCATTACTTCCAGCAGCCGTGGCGCGTCTTCCGCCGCACAAACCGCAATCAGCTTGCCTTCATTGGCCACATATAACGGATCAAGGCCGAGAAATTCACAGGCCGCCTCGACCGGTTTGTTCACCGCAATTTCCGCTTCGTGCAACATCATGCCCACGGCGGATTGTTTGGCAATTTCGTTGAGCGTCGTGGCCACTCCGCCGCGCGTCGGATCGCGCAATACACGCAACTTCGCGCCGCTATCCAGCATGGCTGCAATGAGTCCATGCAGTGCTGCGGTATCCGATACGATGGGCGCGGAAAATGTCAGCCCCTCGCGCCGGGACAGTATCGCCATGCCGTGATCGCCTATCGTACCCGACAGCAATATTTTATCCCCGGGTTGGGCGAGTTCACCGGAAAGCGTAATGCCTTCCCGAGCCACCCCCACACCGGTGGTCGTAATAAAAACCCCGTCTCCTTTGCCTTTTTCCACCACTTTGGTATCGCCGGTAACTATAGGGACCCCGGCCTCGCGCGAAGCGCGCGCCATGGATTCAACGATGCGTTTCAGGTCGGCCAGCGGGAATCCTTCCTCGAGTATGAATGAAGCTGCAAGATACAGCGGGGTAGCTCCCATTACCGCGACATCGTTGACGGTGCCATGCACAGACAGACAGCCGATATCCCCGCCCGCGAAAAACAGGGGCGACACCACATGACTGTCGGTTGCGATGACCAATCTTCCCGTTGCCGGCGGTAACAATGCGCCATCGTTACCCTGTGCCAGATATTCGTTGTTGAATGCGGCCGCAAATAAACCGGTAATCAGTTGAGCCATGGCACGCCCTCCGGAACCGTGCGACATGTCCACGCGACCATTATTGAGATCGAGCGGACGGGCATAATTGGGTTTGACCGGGCTCGTCATGCCGCCTCCCTGAATCTTCCATAACTATAATGCGCCGCACATGCGCCTTCCGAGGAAACCATACAGGAGCCGACCGGATTTTCGGGGGTACACACTGTGCCGAAAATCCTGCATTCCTGCGGACGCTTCTGGCCGCGCAGAATCGCCGCACATTCGCATGCCTTGTTGTCGGGCACCGGCACGTAATCAACGTTGAATTTCAACTCCGCATCGAAGGCGGCGAACTCGGGGCGCAACTTGAGCGCACTGTTGGGCACACTGCCCAGGCCGCGCCATTCAAACACATCGCGCAACCCGAACACTTCCGCCACCAGCGCCTGCGCCTTGAGATTCCCTTCGCGCGTCACCGCGCGGGTGAATTCATTCCCGACTTCGGCGCGTCCCTCGTTTACCTGGCGCACCAGCATAAGAATGGCCTGCATGACATCCAGCGGCTCGAACCCGGCAATCACTACCGGCTTGCCGTAATCGTCGGCGAACGGCTCATACGGCTTGCTGCCGATCACGGTGGAAACATGAGCCGGGCCGACAAAGCCATCCAGCGCAACCCCTCCTTCAACCGCCAGAATGGCGTGCATCGCGGCGGGGGTGAGCACATGGTCGCACAGAATACTGAAATTGTTTATGCCCTCCGCTGCGGCCTGTTTGACTGCCACTGCCGTCGGCGGGGTGGTGGTTTCGAAACCGATAGCCAGAAATACCACCTCCCGTTGCGGATGCTCACGCGCAATCTTGAGCGCGTCCTGGGTGGAATAAATCATGCGCACATCCGCACCGCCTGCCTTGGCGCGCATCAGTGACAGATTATCGGAAGCCGGCACCCTCAGGGTATCGGCATAGGTGCACAGGATCACCCCGTGTTCGCGCGCCAGACGGATCGCCTGGTCCACGCGACCGACGGGCAGTACGCATACCGGGCAGCCGGGTCCGTGTATCATGCGCACGCCGGACGGCAACAGATCGGCCAGACCGTATCGTGAAATCGCGTGGGTATGCCCGCCGCAAAATTCCATCAGGCGGTAGGCCCGCTGCGGGTCGGCTTCGCGCGCGATGTTGGCGGCAATGTTTTTTGCCAGTTCGCCATCGCGGAATTCATCGATATATTTCATGCCGCAGCCCCCATAACTTCACTTTCAAAATATTCTGAAGCATTGCCGGCTTTTAACCACACTCGCGGACGTTTGCATCCCACCTTCGGTGTGAACCTGCTCACTGCTCATGTGGGTTACTGCCATTCAATTCGGCACGCAGCTCATCCAGCGCGCCCATTTCGGCAAACATTTCAAGCGTGCGCCCGGCTTCTTCCTGATCCAGCTTTTGCAGCGCATAACCGACATGCACGATGACATATTCGCCGACCCGTGCATCCTCCACCAATGCCATTGAAATCTCTTTGCGCACGCCGCCCAGATTAACGATAGCGTTGCCCGGAGTCGTCAACTCTTCGATGCGGGCGGGGATGGCGAGACACATGTCAAACTCCTTGATGTATGCGTTGCAAAACAACACTGGCCTGACCGAGCGAAATTCCGCCGTCGTTGGGCGGCAGTTGCCGCGCGGTCAATACGCACAAGCCTTGGGCGGACAGCCCATCGGTCAATCCATGCGACAATATATTATTGAGAAAACAGCCGCCACCCAGCGCGACCGTGTTTATTTTTTGCTTTTCTGCGGCACGCAGCACCCAAGCCTTCAATCCGTCCGCCAGCGTGGCATGGAACAACGCCGCGCCATAGCCCGCCTGTTTGCAATCGGCAAGCACGCCCAGCAGCGGGCTTAAATCAAGTATTCCGTCGACCGTGATGCGGTAGCCCTCCCTTAGCGGATCAACTTTGCCGGTCTGTTCAGCCCGTCCTTCCAGCAGCATCGCTGCCTGCCCTTCGTAACCCTGAATCTCGTTTACCCCAAGCAATCCGGCTGCGGCATCAAACCAGCGTCCCATGCTGGTGGCGGGCACGCAATTCAACCTGCGCTGCAACATCCCCGCCACCGTTCCCGCCCCGGCTTGCGCCGGAAAGCGCCGGGCAATTTCATCGCCACGATTCAGGTCAAACAAAACCGAGGCTGCCATACGCCAGGGTTCGCGCGCGGCACGATCGCCGCCGGGCAGAGATAACGGGGCAAGATGTCCGACCCGCTGGAAACTCGCCCCCTCCACGAGCAACAACTCGCCTCCCCAGGCACTCCCGTCGCTACCCAGTCCCACCCCGTCCAGTGCCACCCCGAGTACCGGCTCGCCAACCCCATGTTCGGCACAGACAGCGGCAATATGGGCGTGATGATGCTGTACCGCGAATACCGGCAAGTCATGCTGTGCGGCATAGGCCAGTGCAAACTGTGTGCTGTAAAAATCCGGATGCAGATCGTGTGCCACGGCTTGCGGCTGCACATCAAGAATGTCGCACAGATAGGCGACGGTCTCGTCCAGCATATTGCGTGCGCCCGCATGATCCAGATCGCCGATATGTTGCGAGACGAAGGCCTCGTTGCCCCGGGTGAGGCAAACAGTATTTTTCAACCATGCGCCGCAGGCCAAAATTGACGGGCCGGTAAAAGGCAGCATGATGTGGCGCGGGGTGTAGCCGCGTGCGCGGCGAATAAACGCCGGGCCATTTCCCTGCCATTTCATCACGCTGTCGTCGCAACGATGCAATATTTCCCGGTCATGCGTGAGAAAAGCATCAGCCAGGCCGGACAGAGAGTGGCGCGCCTCGGTATCGTCTTTCACCAGCGGCTCGCCGCCCGGATTGGCGCTGGTCATCACCAGGGCCAGCGGCGTCGCATGATGCAGCCAGCCCGTTCCATCCGGCCGGCCCAGCAGTTCATGAAACAGCAAATATTGCTGCGGCGTGTAGGGAAGCATCAGGCCGATGCCGGATAATCCGGGAGCCGTGCCGGGTAATTCCGTATCGCAATTAGCAGTTTTTTGCAGCAGCACGACGGGGCGTTCGCCCGCTTCCAGCAGGGCGGCCTCCTGATCGGAAAGGTGTGCGTAATGGCTCGCGGAAATTCTGTTCAGCACCATCACCGCAAAGGGTTTTTCCTCGCGCTGTTTGCCGCCGCGCAATCTTGCCACTGTCTCCGCGTTGTGTGCATCGCACACCAGATGAAAACCTCCCGCACCTTTGACCGCGACGACTTGTCCGGAACGAATTCTCGCGGCCGTCTCGGCCAGCGGATCGTCCGTTGTTAGCGCAAACCAGTTCTCATCATACAAGCGCAAGCTTGGCCCGCACGCCGGACAGGCATTGGGCTGCGCGTGAAAACGGCGCGTGGTGGCAGTGTCATATTCTTGCCGGCAGGCGGGGCATTGCGCAAATTTCGCCATGCTGGTGTTGGCACGATCATAGGGCAAGCGTGCCGTCAGCGTATAGCGCGGCCCGCATTGGATACAGTTGATAAAGGGATGGCGGTAGCGGCGGTTTGCCGGATCAAATAATTCATCCAGACAATCCGGGCAAATCGCCATATCGGGCGCGATGCCGGTTTGCACTTTGCCCATTTTGCTCGCGGTGATATTGAAGCCGCGCAAATCGCCGGTTGCCTGCGCAAGGTCGTGCGTAATTTTCTCCACGCGCGCCATTACCGGCGGCTCGCTTTTTAGACGTGCGATCAACAGCATCACTTGTTGTTGTGCACCCTCGACTGCAATTTCCACACCCTCGTTGTCGTTGCGCACCCAGCCGGCCAAGCCGAGTTCATTGGCCAGTCGGAAGACGAACGGGCGGAAGCCCACGCCTTGGACTTGGCCGGATACTCTGATTTGGGCATGAATCATTGCGGTCATTTAAAATTTCGTGGGGGCGTATGGCAATACGCCTTTTTTCGATATATCACCAAGGGCGTATTGCCATACGCCCCTACGGGTTTGGTTCACTTTTGGCTTTTACCGCCTTCCTGCACCCTGCCCTGATCCATTCCAGCCATTCTTCCATGCCTTCGCCGCTGCCGGCGGAAATCCGGATCACCCGGATATCCGGATTGACGCGGCGCGCATTGGCCACCGCGAGATCGGCATCAAAATCCAGATAGGGCAACAAATCACATTTGTTCAGCAGCATCAAATCCGAGGCGCGGAACATGTCCGGATATTTGAGCGGTTTGTCTTCCCCCTCGGTCACCGACAATATCGCAACCTTGTGCGCCTCGCCGAGATCGAAGCTTGCGGGGCACACCAGATTGCCGACATTCTCGATCAGCAGCAGGCTGCCTTCCTGCAATCCGAGTTGCTGCATGGCCTGCCCCACCATGTGCGCATCCAGATGGCAGCCCTTGCCGGTGTTGATTTGCAGGGCGGGTGCACCGGTGGCACGAATGCGGGCGGCATCGTTGTCGGTCTGCTGGTCGCCCTCAATCACCGCGAGCGGCACGCTGCCATTCAGCGCGATGATACTTTTTACCAGTAGCGTGGTCTTGCCGGAGCCGGGACTGGATACCAGATTCAGCGCGAAGATACCGCGAGCGGAAAGGTAATCGCGATTTTCGCGTGCAAAACTGTCATTCTTGGAAAGGATATCGCGCTCGATTTTCACCATGCGCGCCTGACTCAAACCCGGCGCATGTGCGCCTGCCGGGCCGCTTCCAAAATCTAACGGGGTATGTGTATGGACATGCTCATGCGGATGGGAATGGTGAGCGTTCGCGTCATGCGCGCGATATTTCACCTGCGCACCGGCTTTGCGGCCCGGTTTGAGCGCCCGCCCTCCTATCAGTGTTTGACCCGATCCGCATCCGCATGTCGTACACATCTCAACCCCCTATTCAACTTCCAGTTCTTTCACGCGCATCTCGTTGCCGCCGGTCACTTGTATCTGGTAACTGCCGCAAACCGGGCACGGATCATACAGTGCCGTGACTGCCACATTGCCTTCACATTTCATGCACCAGCCCTGCCCCGCCGTTTCGACGATTTCCAATCGCGCGCCTTCCGCGATACTTCCGCGCGTCACGGCATCGAAGCAAAAGCGCAGGGCCTCTTTTTCCACTGCAGCCAACTGGCCGATTTCCAGCCACACGGCTTTAACCCTGCCGCAACCGTCGGCCTGCACCGCGTCTTCAACCAGCTGCACAATTCCCTCGGCCAGCGACATCTCATGCATGCTCAACCTCTATCTCGTATTCCACGCAGGGATCGAGCGACAGCACAAAATGCCTGACTGTCTCCACCAATCGCCCCGCATCGTTTTCTTTCAATCCGGTCAGGCCGGTTACCAGAGCACCCTGGGGATGGAAATTCCATTCGGTCGGTGCCACTATCAGGTACTCGGCGATCCGCTCCGTTTCAATGCGGACAGAGTGCATCAGCATTCCGCGCGCGGTTCTAACCAGCGCCACCCCCCCCGCATCGGCAGCAGAAACGCACGAGACTCGCCCGCTTATCCTTTCCTGCGCCAATGCTTCGGCACTATCCAGCAAATCCGCGAGTCTGGCAATCAGTCTTGCCGACAGTCGACGCGGACGCTGTTGCAACACGTCTTGCAACAGTGCTGCAGGCTGGCAATAGGCCAAAGCACCGGTCTCCATCGGCTTACCCTCAAATTGCGGCTTCGCGGCAAAACTCTGACCGAGTTGTCCCGCGTATATTTGACTGGCATCGGCTGCCGTCCAGATCGGCAGCAAAGAACAATCCGTCATTTCCCCGCCGAAATCCAGCCCGCTTTCAATCTTGTCGAGTGCGCTAAAAACAGGTGTCAGCAAACCCTGCCCGGCCTTTTGCCACTCGCCCAAGCGGGAGCGGGAGTCAACCCGATTCCAGTCATTGCCCTTCATTCCCAACAGGATCCGGCATAACTCATCAGCCAAAACTTGCGCATTTCCCTGCCCGGCAGCAATTTCATTCAGTGCGTGGTGCCAAAGCACAAATTGCTGCCGATGCTGCTCCAAGCCCAACCGCTCCGGCCAATCCAGCAGCAGTCTCCACAAATGTTCCTGCACCACCTCGCAGGTCACGCGCCGTTCAAGATTTTTGTTCTGCGGCAATTCATACCCCTGCGCCGCTGACACGGCCGCAATGGCTGCCGCCTGCTGCGCCTTGCCGCACACGCTGAATAACAGGGGCACCAGCTGCACCACATTATCCGGAATTCGTCCCTCCAGAATCCGGTATGCTTTGGGGCGCGTGGATTTCACCCCCACACCGAGTATGCCCCTGCCGTCCCAGATTATGTTCAGGACGAGTTTGCCCGCGCCGGGCATATCAACCTCCCATAAAGGGCATGCGCAAAAAATCGCGCCGTGACATAGGTTGCCGGCTGACAGCCTCGCCTTTGAGACGCGCTTCATCCATGCGTGCAGCCAGTTTATCCTCCCCCGGGTTTTCGGAAAACAATCCCGCACTGATATCGTGGGCGACAGCCCGCGCTTCTTCATGCGAGGAAAATTCGGTCACAGGAGAAATTAGCGGGCAAATGTGGCATGGCCCGATTGCGGGTTCGTTAAGGCCCATGAATGCGTATCCGCCGGACGGAAAATCCCAGACTTTCGTTTCGTCCGGAGCCAGCGGAGCGAGCGCCGCCTCCGGTCCCGGCAGCATTACCAGATTGATCATCCAGGGAGTGACCAGAACGCCGACCCAGCGCCCTTGCCACCCGCGAAAACCGACCGCTTCGACCTGCAGCAGCGGATTGAGGATAGGCACATCAGCCATACGCGTTCGGGCAATTAGGGCAAACACCGCCTCCAGATTCCGAACTGCCGCTTTCATTCGCTCACTACCATAAATTTGTGTTTGGGCGCATCGCAGTTCGGGCAGCGCCATTGCGCCGGCAAAGCCGAGAACGGTGTACAGCAGGGAATCTGGCTAACCGGATCGCCTTCCACCGGATCATATACCCACCAGCAGATGCCGCATTCCAGACGGGCTGCGGCATCTAACTTGCCGTTGTCGCCGAGATACGATCCTTCAAACATAACTATTGCTCACGCATGACCGCGAGCCATTCCCCCAAACGCTCGGTACTGTCCTGATAGTCTTCATCAGCTGCCAGGGCGACTTCGGGCACATCCGCCACTTCAATCGTATTAAGAATAATTTGATCCATACTGTTGAAATATTGCACCCACCACACGTTGGCCAGCCGTGTGCTGGTAATCCGGCAGTTGCCATAACCGCGCGACAGGATACTCACCGTTCCGGTACCGAATGCCTCGAACAGATATTCCAGGTCTTCCGGGGACATGGGCAACAACGACAAATTGATCACGTGCGCGGCATGTCCGGCCTGGTGCAAGCGCGACCGTTCCTGCAATTCGTTAAGTATGGCCGGAGCATTCATGATGCCCGGACGCATCGGCGGCACCACAATTTCTTCCGTCACGCCGGAAAGGGCCGATTGATGAACTTCGGGAGGAATGGCACAAGCGTGCAGCGAATCGCGCAACACCAGGCCTTGTCCGGAAATTTCCTGCACGCGCCAAACCCCGGCGAATACCGTTTCCTGAATATGCAGATTGCCCGGCTCGCGCACCAGCACGCTCACCTCACCGTGCCCCAGCGATTGATTGATCAGTTCCACCACTTTGGGCGTCAGGCCGAGCAACTCAATCGTCGCATTCTTTCCTGCCAGCATCGCGGCGCGAAGATTCGCGATTACCACGCACGCGGCCTCAAGAATTTCAGGTTCGGCTTCCAGGTTGTAAACGGGCAGTGCAAAAGTTTCCATTTCGTGCGGGAGCGGCAGATAATCCACCGCTTCCGGCTCGGGCTGGGAGCCGACACCGAAGGCGACGACCGGTACGGGAAAATCTCTCATCACTTTTTCCTTGGTTGAGGGTAGCACTAATGGCAACCGGAAGATGACACGACCGCTACCGCGATGCCGACCGAGGGCGCACGGCTGACCGGTTTCTGCAGCATTGCCGTACTTTCCGCGACCAATTCAGCCCAATCGCGCATGCCTTCAATGGAGCCGACATACCCCCCGTCGCGCAAAAACAACAATGCCGGCACACGGCCAATTCCGAAGCGCATCTGTATGATGCGGGCGCTTTCCGGACGCAACAAAGCGGCATGGAATTTGACATGAGTTGCGGCCAGAAGCTCGGGGAAAATCACTGCCATATCCCAGCTTTCCGCGGCCGTATCGGGTTCCGCGGCAAGCAGCACCACACCATTTCCGGGCTCATCCATGAAGTCCTGAAATCCCGCTTCGCCCAAATCGGTGATACCGTATTTTTCCACGATTTTATCCAGCAGGCCGCTGAAGTTACTACTAATGGCAGAGCGCGGAGGTTTCCAGGCCAAAGCTGCGGTCATGTTAATCCCTTCTGTATGTAATCAGGCCGTAAAAAATCGGGCAGCTGCGGTTCCCTGCCGGTCAAATCGGCAAAACAGTCGTCAAAATCCCGCCCGCCCGCCACCCGCTCAAGTGCGTCCAGCGCCGAATTGACCAAGGCCGCGCGCTCGGCATCGATCGCTTCGCGCGCACTGTCCAGAAACGTCAACAACCAGTCTCCCGGACTCACTTCGCCAATCAGCATGGTATTAATCCGCTTGCGACCATTGCGCCCTTCGCACCAGGCGAACACGCCATCGATCTCCGCAACCTGCATTGGAATCCCTATGCACATTGGATCAATTCTCCACCGCCGAAGAAAGCACACGCTCGTCACCGAAACGGCATGCCTGCTCTGCCGACGGGCGACCCGCCTCGTAGCTGTCCATATCCAGCACATTGCCGTTCAGGCACCGGCTGCTCAGCGGGATCGTGCGCGGAGCATAGGGGATACCCCAACGCGTCATCCATTCCAGCGCAACATTGATCGCATGCGGAATTTGCGCCTTAACCGAATCGCGCAAACTGCCGCCGAAATCCTCCAATTGTTCCGGCTGCACCCCGATCAGCACCATGGACTCCGGCAACTGCCCGCTTAACGACGCGCACGCAATCACCTCCTGGAATCCGGTCTGGTGCAAACTCATTTTTTTGATACCCATGAAGCGCGGAACCGCATCATCCTGCGCGATCACCATCTCGCCCGGCTGCATGCCATAGTCCACCGCATCGAACACAATCAATCGGCGTGCCTCTTCAAGGTAGGGCAATAAATACAGTCCCTGCGTGCCGCCATCCATCAGCGTCACTTCATCGCCAAACTGGTAGGCGGCATTCATCGCCTCGACGCAGCGCACGCCGAACCCCTCGTCCGCCCACAAAATATTGCCTATGCCCAAAATCAGAAGCTGAGTATTTTTCATTGCTCATCCGTTTTTATGCCGCTGCTGCAATACAGCACTACTCGTGCCAACCGGCTATTTATAGATTCGCGGTTAAAATTCAGTCAATTAGGCAAGGAAAATGTCCTCCACGGCACAACGAACGAAATGTTAGTTATCAATATTGTTAAATAATGCAAAGATAATAACCAGTAAAAACACTTGTTATTGCACTGAATGAATATCACCTAGGCAATTAGAGACAGAGTTGAAAGCGGATTTGCCAGTTCTTTGCAGAGCTTAACCTTTAGCATATTTCGCAGCCGGTTTTTGCACGTTACCTGAACGTCTCCAAAAATCTGGTTTCCGATTGGGAGCGCGGTGTAAAAAAAACGGGTGGCCCGGCCTTGCGTCTGTTGGCGGTGATTCAGAAAAAAAGACTCATGGCGATTGCCTGACAGCCTTGATGCATGGCATCGGGGTTGGAAGATGTGTGCAACGCGTAAACGTATTTATTAGACAGGTCTATTTTGAATCTTTTTTTACAGCAAATCGAAGCGGCACTGTTGCCCGCCACAATTAAATACGTACCTGCGCATAGTCTTTGCGCCATGGAAAGAAAAATGATGCAGGCCCTCTTGGGGTTTTCTTAAAGCATAATACAAAGTGTGATACCATGCGCAGTATAAATATCGGGCATTCAACTTGAAGGTTTTCAAAAATGCATGGTTTGGGCGCTTTGCCCGCAAAGAGAAAATCTCGGCTGAAGCACTTTGGGATGCTGTTGAACGTGCGGAAAAAGGACAAATTGATGCTGACTTGGGTAGCGGTGTCATCAAACAGCGGATTGCCCGTCCCGGAGAAGGCAAGTCCAAAGGTTACCGTAGCATCATTATTTTTCGCAAAGGCGAGTTGTCGTTCTTCGTGTACGGATTCTCCAAGAGCGAACTCGGCAATATTCGCAAGGATGATGAGGAACAGTTCAGGAAAATGGCCAAGCACGTGCTGTCCCTGACTGACATACAGTTGAGTGAGCTGATTGCAAACGGACAGTTTGAGGAGGTTACAAAAGATGCCTAAAAAATATCGCAGCGACGCTTTCGCCGCCATCCATGAAACGATGGAAGCACTGCATGGTGTGGGCGCTATCAACAAACAGACGATGCGCGAATTTGACGAAACTTGTCTTACACCCGTGCATACACTCAGCCCCGAGGAGATCAAAGATCTTCGCATGCGCGAGCATATCTCGCAGCCGGTTTTTGCGCGTTATCTGAACGTCTCTAAAAATCTGGTTTCCGATTGGGAGCGCGGTGTAAAAAAACCGGGTGGTCCGGCCTTGCGTCTGTTGGCAGTGATTCAGAAAAAAGGGCTTATGGCAATTGCCTAAAAGCCTTGATGCTTGGAATCAGGGTTGGAAGATGTGTGTAACGAGTGCTCAAGAAAAGCGATTTATAGCACGCCTTTCTGAAAATGACTCACGAAAAAATGATGCTGGCACTTAAGTCTCAGACGCGGGATTAATGATGCACAAAGAGTGAGGCTAACTTATGAAGCGAGAGTACTACTCTGATTCAATTTCCAACTTCCTTCGTTCTTCAACCGAGGAAATCCTTGGCATATCGGGTTTTATTGACGAGAGCTCGACAGGGAATGGTTCTGGTTGTACCTGAAGGAGACGTGGAGGACAACACACGCAACTCACAGTTTTATGATGGGACTTACAACTTCCTGAAAGAAATTGGCTTCGCAACAATCTAACCGGAAACATTCAATATGCAACTTACTGAAAAACAAATTGATCGGCCAATCTACTACATCATGTCCGACCAGCCGGATTGTTGTAGCAAATGCGGAAGCCGTCTTGATTTGAAAGAAACCAAAGTTGTCGATGGTGAGCGCATATTTGTTAACGAGTGCCTCGGCTGTCATCGTGAGGTACTTATCGTGAAGAATTAAGGTGAGCGCAAATGATGAGTGGCAGGTTACGCCGCAAGCGGCTAACCCATCTTACGCATCATTCTAAACAGACACGCAAAGCCTGATTTTATGAGCTGGGAATTGAAAGCTTATAGTAGCAACAGAATTACTCTCATGACACCGGAGCCGGACGGCGGAATGTATGGAGAATGGGGTTAAAGTTTTTGTCCGTGAATACGGAAAACCTGCCGGAGACGACACTCTATATTTCACAGGGACACACCGTGCAGACTGCCGTAATGTAAAAACCGGCCTCACCTTGGCGGTACGCGGTTTTAACCCATCTCTAAAAATCATCGAGGATGTGGGCGGTGCAGTGGAGCTGCTTAACGACGCCGGGAACTGTGCAGCCGCTTGGTCGTTTGCCGAATTGATGATTGGATGGAACAAGAAACATGCACAAGCGGCTTATGTTCCTTATGAAAGTGAGAAGGAATTGGCACCCGCCTACCGCTATTTTAGCCCCGCGTTGCTGGGGGAGGGTACAGACTTCAACCGCTATCTGACGGCGCTATGTGCCGGACGGGTGATCTTTGACCCGGGCTCCAAGGTGATGAACGCCAGCACCGAAAAATCAACCGTGAAAGCGCGCAGCCAATTCAGAATGTCGGTAAAGCATCTGACTGAACTTTATCAGAAGTTCGGGCCAGTGAAGTTCTGAGGAGATATGGGAGCTTTGCCTTTTGCAGCCACAGTACTGGCAACAGCACCAAGTTGATTTGCCATGGCCGATATCTGGAACAAGCAGAAGCGGTCGGAAGTCATGTCACTAATCCGCTCGCGCGGACCCTTACGTCGAATCTGGTTGGAACGCATTCTGCGAGAGCAGGCGCGCTGATCATTTGGATGAAGATGATGACTCGTGGTCTATGCACTTCAACGATAAAACAGACGAAGAGCGTGCTGAAACAAAACGCTTGCTGGAAGCATTGGACATCATAGAAAAACGCTATGACGACGAAGATGAGGCGATGATGGTTGCGCTCATTAAAATTCGCCAGAGCCTGTGGACATAAAAATGAGTTGGAATAGTTGTGCTTACATCGCCCAAGGATTAAACACTTGCGGATATGCCGCGAAATCCTGAACGTTGCGGGTGACCACGGTGAGGCCGTGGCATTGGGCGGTGGCCATAAGCAGGCCATCCATTAACGGTAACGGTTGCCCGGCCAGTTCCGAGTGTGCCGCGATTTGCGCCCAGACGTGGAGCGCGGCGGCATCGAGCGGCAAAATGCGCCCCGCGAATCGTTGCTCCACTTTGCCCAACCATGCGGTAAGTTTCTGGCATCGGCGCAAATCGCCGGCGCGCAATTTAAGAATACCTTTTTCAATCTCACCCAGTGTAATGACGCTGATGAACAAACTGGCTTCGTCTTGTTCGTCCAGCCAATTTATCACTTTTTGCGCGGGAGCTTTTTTGGCGTATTCGGAAACTGTGCAGGTGTCCAACAGCCAGCTCATAGCTCGACGTTGCGTCCGGTGTCGCGGCTACGGGGAAAATCCTGGTCTTCGACCGCCAGGTCGGGCTGCAACAGCGCGGCGGAAAGCTTGCCACGGCGGCGTGTGAGCCTGGCATATTCTTCTGCCGACACCACCACCGCCGTTGGTTTTCCATGCACGGTGACGACTTGGGCATCACCACCCGCAGCCCGTTTGATGAGCTGGCTGAAGTTGCCCTTCGCTTCTTGCAGTTGCCATTCGCTGTGCATGTTGCCTCCTATATTCTGGTCAGTCTGGCCAGAATATAGCATAAAGCTTGCAGATTAACTTATGAAATTCAAATTCGGGAGGGAATCAACATGAACGCCGAAGAAACATCCAGGCTTGCTGTTTTTTATGAAAAGCAGATACGCGAGGTGTTCCATGGGGATGAGTGGTGGTTTTCGATCATCGGCGTGGCCGAAGTTCCGGGTGGAAAAATAAGGGGGAATTTCCTCCTGGCAAGGGCAATAATGAAGCGAATAAAAATATATTGTTGAGCCCGACAAATCCCACCCGCAACGATTAGCCGCCTGCTGCCAAAAATTGGCGCGCCGCGCGGCAAAACTGGAAATCGGCCGGGTTTTAAAAAGAACTGAACCGGTGACAATTTGCCGCCGGTTCAACTGTCACCATTCATGCCTGTTGCTTGTTCAGTCCCTGAAGGTGCGGGTTCCGCTCACGATGGCGCTGACCATGGTTTGCCGCGACATAATATCTTCCCTTAATGCCGCGTAGACGTGAAGAATGATGAACCAGACTATGCTCCAGGCAACCATGTGGTGCCAGGTGTGCACATCCTGGCTTTGACCGAGCAGGGGAATCACCCAGTTGGTAAACAGCGTATGCGACCAGTGCCCTTCCTGCGCTCCTTCCCCGTACAGCGCGAATCCGGTGGTGATCATGAATATTCCGCCGAGTGTAATCCCGAAGAACATGAACAAATGCGCCAGCGGGTTATGCCCGACATATTTTCTCGGTTGTTTCACCAGAAATAAATACCACTGCAATTCTTGCACCATGCCACACCACCATTCTTTGTCCGTCAGGGGAAGGATGAATAGTTGTTTGGCATGATGATTACCCACCAGCGCCCAGTAGATTCTCGCCAGGAAGGCAATGGCAAAAACATAGGCGGCCGCAAAATGGGTAAAGCGGATGTACCCCATCAGGAAGTTATCGCTGGCCTCGCCCGCAACACTGGGCAACGGGCTGGCAATCAAATATCCGGTCACCGCCAGAATTCCGATGCTGAGCGCGTTCAGCCAATGCCAAATCCTTACGGGTGCCTCATACACAAACACGGTGGTGCCGGCGGCGGTTTCATCAATGACTTGTGGTTCGACAGACATGACAGTCTCCTTTCCGCACGCGTTAGCGCACCGTAACCTTGCTGAGTTCTTGCCCTTCGGGGGACATCACATGGGTGGAACATGCCAGACAGGGATCGAAACTGTGCAGGGTGCGCAAGATTTCCAGCGGCTGGTCCGCCTTGGCCAGCGGCGTATCCATCAGCGCAGCCTCGAAGGCCCCGATCTGCCCCTTGGGATCACGCGGACTGCCGTTCCAGGTGGTGGGCACCACGCACTGGTAATTTTCGATTTTGGTGTCTTTGATTTTGACCCAATGCCCCAACGCGCCGCGCGGTGCCTCGGTGAAACCCACACCTTTCGCTTCCTTGGGCCATTTTGACGGCTCCCATTTCTCGATGTTGGCAGTGGCAGTATCTCCCGCCTTGAGATTGGCCATCAGCTTGTCGAATTGTTCCGTCTGCAATTTTGCGCAATAGAGCGTCTCGATGCCGCGCGCCGCGGTGCGCCCCAAAGTGGAGAACAAAGCGGTGACGGGAACATCCAGCTTGTGCAGCACGCTGTCTATGGTTTCCTTGATGAACGGGAATTGCTGGGGCTGCACATAGCCCAGCAACATGCGCGACAGGCAACCGACTTCCATGGCGTTACCCTTCCAGCGGGGCGCCTTGATCCAGGAATATTTCGCGCTTTCGTCCAGGCTTTCGATCTTGGTACGGGTCCCCTTGAAATTGGGGCCCTCGGGATGATAGTTGGGCTCGGTCACGCCGTCCCACGGGTGCAAGCCTTTGCTCTCATCCGGGTATTTGTACCAGGAATGGGTGACGAATTCCTGTATCTCTTCCGGATTCCGCAGATCGATTTCATGCACATGGCTGAGATCGCCATTGATGATCGCGCCGCGCGGAAACAGCAAATTCGGGGCGGAATAATCGTTGGCTTTGTTGGGGATATCGCCATAGGAGAGCACGTTTTTGGACGACAAACCGCCGCCGTACAACCACCCCTTGTAAAACGATGCAATAGCCAGCAGGTCGGGAATATACACTTTTTCGATGAACTCGCGCGAACGGTCGATAATGCTCTTAACCAGATTCAGGCGCTCCATATTGATCGCGCCCACCGCGCCCGTATCGTTTATATTAATTGCGCAGGGAACACCGCCCACCAGCCAGTTCGGATGCGGATTTTTGCCGCCGAAAATGGTGTGCACCTTGACAATATCTTTCTGGAAATCCAGCGCTTCCAGATAATGCGTGACGGCCATCAGATTGGCTTCGGGAGGAAGCTTGTAAGCCGGACTGCCCCAATACCCGTTGGTAAACGGGCCAAGCTGGCCGGATTCGACAAATTTCTTGATCCGGTTTTGCACGTCGCGGAAATAGCCGGGCGACGACAGCGGCCAGTCGGAAATACTTTGCGCCAGCTA
>Ga0265327_10001776_pt1 | contig 25417 bp, 7 predicted proteins | sample 41621metaG_FD_202089 | JGI IMG/M metagenome (GOLD analysis project Ga0265327, IMG submission 202089) | Rhizosphere microbial communities from Carex aquatilis grown in University of Washington, Seatle, WA, United States - 4-16-21 metaG | ecosystem: Host-associated > Plants > Roots > Rhizosphere >...
GTGCTAATTGGACCATTGGTTGCAGTACCCTTTGACTACCTGATTGCATCGAACAAGCTCGGCCAGTGGGCCCGGCGTCAGGGGTGGTTTTTGATTCCAGAAGAAATCAAGCCGCCCCGGGAATTAATGCTATTGCAATCAACGGAATCATCGGCTGTGGTGCAAGAAAAGCCGGCAGACGAGTACGGTGAAGATTTTGGACTCGCGCAGACGGTGCTCGACCCTCGCATGAATGCCATTCATGTTTCGTTGTTGCGCGAGCGTCAGTTGGTGCCGTTGCGCACCCATGAGCATCTGACCGCACTATGTGAACGCTTGTTGCAAAGCGGTCCGACGGTCATGCCTGCACGCGAAAAGAAAGTTCTGCTGTGGGACGCCGATTCCATGCAGGCATTGCACCAAAAGTTGTGGTGCACCCCCGAGTCAGAATGGCACGAATGGTGGCTTAAAGCGTTTCGCCGATACGTTCAATCTCTTCCGCACGGATAGCAAGTTTGACGTGCAAATTGCATGGCATTTTCCGGGTGACCATGCACGTTGCGGGAACAGACCTTGATTTCATCGATAAAAAGCGGGTGCCGAAGCCCTTTTTAGGGTGGCATACTGTCCGCTAGTTAATATTCAGAAACAATTCATTAACAACTAGTATGAAAACGAACTTTATTCAAAATAGTGTGCTGGCGGCGGCTTTGGCTGCCATGGCAGCTACAAATGTCCAAGCCGACCAGTCCATGCCAGCCCCCAAAGCCGACAAGTTTTACACTGGCCAGGTGATTTCCGTGGACCCCAAGGAAAGTACCTTTGGAGTCAAATCATGGGCGCTTTCCAGCAAACAGTTCAACCTCGGCAATAACTGCACGTACATGATGGTGGGGAAAGACAACGCCACCATTGGTGACCTAAGGCCGGGAGAAAAAGTTACCGTATGGTATCAAGTATCGCATGGGGTCAAGATCGCTGACCGCGTGGAACAGCAAGCCATGCGTTTCGAAGGCATGGTTGCGGCCATTGACCCCAAGAACCATTCGCTGATTCTGCACCAGGCTGGCTTGGATAAACCAATGCAAATTGCTGACGCCTGTCGCGTGCAATTGCGCGGGGACAAGTCCGGCACGCTGGCGGATATCCGGCCCGGTGATCATGTGACGGTCACTTACGAAACCCCGAATGGTGAGCCAACGGCCCAAAACATTCAGCAGACCAGCATTGAATTTACCGGCAAACTGGTTGCCATTGACCTGGACCAGAAAACGGTGAAAGCCAAAAGCGTCATGGATACCTTGAAATTCAATCTGGCCAACAACTGCGCGATTGTCGTCAATGGCAATAACAACGGGAAATTGAGTGATTTGAAACCCAATGACCGGCTGGTGTTTGACTATGACAACATAAACGGTGTGAACATTGTAAGCCGGATTGCGCCGGCCCCGCCTGAAGAATACAAGAATGCGACGTACACCACCACACCGGGTTACCTGGGTTATCCTCCAGGCTACTAAACGATTTGGCCGGCCGTTCCGGCCAATTAATGGCGTGTCCCAGAGCTTCAGGTTTCTTCAATCTGGGACGCGCCTTTTTAAACGATCAACCATCAACGCTCCGTGAATAATACAGCTTAGCCATTAAAAATGAATTCGCTGCGGGCAATTCCGCTCGCAGTGCCGCTCCTAGTGGCCAGAAATTATGTCCCGGCCCCAATCCAACCGCGAAGGTCTGGTTCACGACCCGACTTGGTATAAGAGCGGCGTGATTTACCAGGTGCACGTGCGCGCCTTTTATGACGCCAATGGCGACGGCACCGGCGATTTCAAGGGCCTCACACAAAAATTGGATTATATCAAGGAGCTGGGAGTAACCGCCATCTGGTTGCTCCCATTTTATCCTTCACCGCAGAAGGATGACGGTTATGACATCGCGGATTACTGCGGCGTCCATCCCATGTTTGGAACGCTCGGCGATTTTAAAATCTTTCTGCGCGAGGCGCATCGCCGGGGACTTCGCGTCATTACCGAACTGGTATTGAACCACACCTCCGACCAGCATCCGTGGTTTCAGCGCGCCCGCAACGCCAAACCCGGCAGCCGTTGGCGCGATTTTTACGTGTGGAGCGAAAATCCGGCAAAGTACAAAGGCACGCGCATTATCTTCAAGGACATCGAAGTTTCAAACTGGAGCTGGGACCATGTGGCCAAGGCTTATTACTGGCACCGGTTTTTCTCGCATCAACCCGATCTGAATTTTGAAAATCCCGAAGTACACCGGCAGATGATGAAGGTGGTGGATTTTTGGCTCGATTTCGGCGTGGACGGTTTGCGCCTGGATGCCGTGCCCTATCTTTATGAGCGCGAGGGGACCAACTGCGAAAATCTGCCCGAGACGCATGCCTTCCTCAAAACACTTCGCGCGCATGTCGATGCCAAATACACGGACCGCATGCTGCTTGCCGAGGCGAACCAATGGCCCGAAGATGCGGTCACGTATTTTGGCCAGGGCCGCGGCGATGAATGCCACATGGCCTTTCATTTTCCGTTAATGCCGCGGTTGTTCATGTCGCTGCGCATGGAGGACCGGTTGCCCATCGTGGATATTTTGGAGCAGACGCCGCCGATTCCCGAGACCAGCCAATGGGCGCTGTTTCTGCGCAATCATGATGAGCTTACGCTGGAAATGGTCACCGACGAGGAGCGCGATTACATGTACCGCATGTATGCGCAGACGCATCAGGCGCGGCTTAATCTGGGCATCCGCCGCCGGCTGGCACCGCTGCTGAGCAACGACCGCAAGAGCATTGAATTGTTGAATGCACTGCTTTTCTCACTGCCCGGCACGCCCGTGCTTTATTACGGCGATGAAATCGGCCTGGGCGAAAATATTTACCTGGGCGACCGAAATGGCGTGCGCACGCCCATGCAATGGAGCTCGGATAAAAATGCCGGGTTCTCCCGCGCCAATCCGCAAAGCCTTTACCTGCCCATCATCCTGGACCCCGCTTATCATTACGAAGCCTGCAACGTGGAAGCGCAAATGGCCAACCCGCATTCGCTCTTATGGTGGATGCGACGGCTGTTGACGTTTCGCAAACGATGGCGCGCCTTGGGCGAGGGTAAATGCGAGTTTCTGCAGCCGGATAATCACAAAATTCTCAGCTACATTTTGCGGCATGAAAAAGAGATTGTTTTGGTGGTGGCCAATCTTTCCCGGTTTACCCAGCCCGTGGAATTAAATTTATCTGAATTCAAGGACATGGTTCCCGTGGAACTTTTTGGCCGCGTGAAGTTCCCGGCCATTAAAGACACGCCGTATTTTCTCACGCTGGGGCCGCACAACTTTTTTTGGTTCTCACTCGAGGAGCGGTTGCAGCCAATGCCGCAATCGGGTACTGCCGTGCCGCTGGCACTGCCGGTCATTGCGGTCGGTGAAGACTGGCCCGGAGTTTTTGCCGGACGTCCACGCGAGCGTCTTGAATCCGTCCTGCCTGAATTTTTCAAAAACCAGGCTTGGTTTGCGGGTGCCGCCAACATCGTCAAGCAGGTTTCACTGCTAGACCATTTTTTGACGCCGTTATCAGACGGCAAGGCCGCGGCCTTGACCTTGATTCAAGTCGACTATGTGGACGCCAATTCCGAATATTATTTGCTGCCGCTCAAGCTGGTGGGAAATGACGACACAAGCTGCCCTGAGAAACAGAAAATTACCATGATTAACCGGCAGGACGGCGTTCCGCTTGGCTGGTTGGTGGATGCGTTACCTGACCCGAACTTTGCCGCCACGCTGCTTAACCTGATCCACCAGCGCACACGCATGCGTAATTCAAATGGCGAAATCGCTTCCATTCCGACGCTGGCATTTCGCCGGACACCTGAGCGCGATGCCGCGCCCGCTCCAGTTCTCCGCGATACGGCCGACGGCAATATCATCGCCATCTTCCAAGAACAGCATGTTCTAAAACTTTTCCGGCGGTTGAGCCGGGGGACCAATCCTGATTTGGAGATTGGTCGTTTTCTCGCGTCCCGAAATTTTCCGCACTGCGCTGCAATTCACGGTGCGATGGAATACCAGGGCAGCAACGATGTCAGTATGACCCTCGCCATGGTTAAGGCATTTGTGCCCTATGCCAATAATGCCTGGGATTTTACGCTGGAATCGGTCACCCGCTATTTTGACCGGGTTTTTGCCTCCGCCGCGCAGGGACTCACTCCGGAACTGCCGCCGTCACCGGGGCCACTCAAGCTATTGCAACCTAGTGCTACGCCAGAAAACTCGGAGCACGTGGGCACCTACCAGGAATCTGCGCGCTTGCTGGGCGTGCGGCTGGCCGAGTTGCACATCACGCTGGGCAGCGGCAGCCCCAATGGTGAATTTTCCACGCAACCCATGACGCCGCATTATTTGCGGGGGGTATTCCAGAACATGCGTTCGCTGGCCGTGCACAACCTGCGTACGTTGCGCCTGCAGCTCAAGACGCTGCCGGCCGACCTGGCTCCCGTTGCGCAACGCGTGAGCAACCTGGAATCCGTCATCCTCCAATACTATCGTCCCCTCATCGAACAGTCGTTTGACGCCGGATGCATCCGCGTTCATGGCGACTGCCAGTTAAACCAGATCCTTTGGACCGGACGCGATTTTGTTTTTCTTGATTTCACCGGCGATGTGCGGCTGCCGGTCAGCGAACGCCGTTTCAAGCGTTCGCCATTAACGGACGTGGCGCGGTTGTTACGTTCGTTCCACCATGCAGCCTATGCGGGATTTCATCATCAGGTCGAGCTGGGGGCGATTGCACATGAGAATTTACCCAAGTTTGAACCGTGGGTACGGCATTGGAATCGCACTGTGAGCCGGGCTTTTTTGCAGGCCTACACGGAACAAGTCCGCCCGTCGGCCCTCTTACCGAATGACGAGGGTAAACTTCGCCAGCTACTCCTTGCCTATATACTTCACGAAGTGATGGCCGAACTCGGCCGTGAATTGCGCCAGCACCCTGACAACACGCGTGCGCCACTGAATGCCATCATCTATTTGACTGAAGATCAAATTCCCCAAGAAGCAACGGCGCCAGTCGCGAAAACCGTTACGCCCTAATAAATAAGTGTATAAAAAGACGAAACCCGGCGTTATGCCGGGTTTCGCGTGCGGGGGTTAACACGAACCGTTACTGGGCAGGAACAACTCTAAAGAACCGGGCCGGGCGCGCATCGTCGGCTTGCGACTGGCTCACGCCGCCGCCGATGAGCGTCAGGGTTTCAATCGGCGTCCAGTTCACTAAATCATCCGATTCTTCCAACAGCCAGACGCTGCCATCGTCACCCGAGATGGTGAAGCTCGCACTGCCGTCGCCGACGACAAAGGATTGCAATTGCGCCGTGGCGTTACCGACGGCCAGCGGCGGCTGGAAGACGGAGACGCCGCCGTTGGTCACGGTCACGTTGTTGAACACCGCCGTGTTGAGGGTGTTAGTCGTGCCGGAACTGACCGCCAGGCCCACGAGGACATTGGAGGACATGGTAATGTTCAAGCTCGCGGCGGTGGTCCACGTAGAACCATCGGCGGACACATAACCCGTAAAGGTATTTGTGCCGCGAATGAGGCGCACCCAATACGGTGTGGGCAGGTTGGTGAATGTCGTGGAAGAACTGACGGCATTATTCGTCGTGCGATAAATCCATTTGCCTTGATTGGTGGACGACAAGCCCATGAACGCAAACGCGGAGCCGGCATTAGTGCTTTGCCGGATCATGACGCCGGCCAGCGGTGCGACATTGTTGGTTTGCTGGCTGGTGACGAGCGCGGTGATGGTCACGTTATTGGTTAACGCGAAATCCAACAGCCAGAAATTATCCGTATTGGTGGCCAGACCGGTGCCGGTGCCGCCTACGATGAAGGCCTTGCTGAAATAAGTGGCCGTCACTTCCGAGGCAATCGTGCCCACGGCATTCGTGGTCCACGGCGTCGGCAGGCCATACAGGTTGGTATTGGACAACTGGGCGATTTCATTGGTGGATAGCGCACGGGTGAAGATGGCCACCTCATCGAGTTGTCCGTTGAAGTTATTTACGTTGTCCCGCACATCACGCCCAATGTAAGTGCCAATGGTGGACAGCAGCGGTTCGTTGGTGCCCATGACCGACGCGGCCAGCGCGCCGTCAACATAGATGAAGCCGTTGGTGCCGTTCTTGCGCCCGGCCATTAGTGAATGCCACTGGCCATCGTTGACTGTGCGATTGGCGGTGAAGTTAAAGGAATAAGCACTATTGCCATAGGCGAAGAAACTCACGCCGCCACTGGCGTTAACCATAAGTTGATATTCGCCGTTGTAACCCGTATCGCGCTGTTGAATGACCACGCCACCGGTCGTGGCGGTGGTTTTCACCCAGGCCACGACGGTAAAGTCATTGGAGCCGGAGAGCGAGGCGGCGGTGCCGGCGGAAATCCAGTTGCTTGCGCCGTTGAACTGCGCGCCCGTGTTCGTGGATTCAAACTCCGGGAAGGCTGGCGATTGCGGGCCGGCCACCCCGAGCGTGAGGCCGATACCTTGGGGCGTGGCGTTATGGGCGTTGGTGGTGGCGTCATGCAAGATGGCACTACCGTTGGTTTCGCCCAGCCGCCAATAGCTGTTCGGTCCGAATGAAAGCATCAACGTACCGTAGTTGGTCGTGCTGGCCGTAAAATTGGCGGTCACACTGATATTGCTAGTGACGCCTGTATCCGTCCGCGGATTGGCCGTGGAACCGTCGCTCCAATTCACGAAACGGTAACCCGAATTGGGCGTGGGCGTCACTGCCGTGCCGCTGCCGCCATAATTTACCGTCTGCGGACTGGTGCCGCTGATCGAGCCATTCGCGCCAGAGGTGTATGTCAGCGTATAGGTGAAGTTGCTGACGGAAATCGTTCCATTCACTGAGAGATTGTTGGTGTACCAATACAATCCGGCATTTAACGACGGCAGACTGACGCTGCTGAAACCGCCCGCGTAACCAGTCCCGCTGAACAATGTGAAACTATCGCCCGCCGCCAGTGCCGTAGCGCCGGTATTGGTCACCACCAGCGAACCGCCATAAGTGATACTGGACGTGCTGGTCACTTCATCATTGGCCAAAGTGCTGCCGCTCTTGCTGACGGTCGCCAGTACCGTGCCCGATAGCGTCAGGCTGTTGCCAATGGCCAGGGTGCCAATGCCACCATCACCGGGCGACAGTGTGCCACCGCTCTGGATGGTGGTTGCTCCGTTTATGGTGCCGGTGCCTGAGAGCATACTGCCGCTTTGAACGGTAACGGTATTGGTGCCAATGGCACCGTCCACTTGCAACGTGCCGCCGCTCACTGTGGTCGTGCCGCTGTACGTATTGTTGCCGGACAGAACTAGCGTGCCGCCGCCTGTGACCGAGATTGCGCCCGTACCGCTAAGCACGGAACTCACGGTGCCAACCTGGCCGGACGTAATGTTAAAGGTGTGCGCGGTGGCAGTGCCCGCGAGCGAAACGGCCACGCCGCTGACGTTCAAATCGCCGCCGGGAATGTTGCCGATGGTGCCGTCGCCCCACGTGATTTGGGCGGTGACGTTCAACGTGCCGGAGTTGGGCGTGGCGATGCTGCCTTTTTGGATGGTGGCCGCATACAAGGCCGCGCCGTTGGTCAGGCTGACCGTGGCCGACAACTTGGAACTGCTGGTTAAGTTGCCGGTATAATTGTTGTTGGCCAGGGCCAGGGTTGTAATGGTGGCCGTGCCGCCATTGGTCAGGCTCAACAAGGCCGTATTGGTAATGTTATAGGAATAGCTGTTGGTATCGCCGCTGGCGCTGTTGATCACGCCCAGGGTCATGCTCGCCGCAGTCAAAGTGCCGGCTCCCATCTTGAAACTGGACGAGCTGTTAATTCCGCGGCTGCCGGTCATGTTGGCTGCGGGTGAATCTATGCCAATGGTTGCGCTGCCAAACAAGGCATTGAGTGTGCCCGGCGTGGTGTCAATAACATCCACCGGCGAATCACTGGCTTGAAATGAATCATGATAACCACCCAACACTAAAGTTGCCGGACTGACACCATCGCTGCCAATAATCGTAAGCGCCGGATTGTTGGTCGTCGCCGGAAATAGGATCGAGCCGTCGCCGCGTCCGCTGCCCAAGTTAAGCACGTCAACATCGAACGTGTTGGCCATGGTTCCCAAGTACAACGTGGAATTGATGACGCCGCTGCTGGGACTCTTGTTGCCCACGTTAAGGCTGGAGGCCGTGATGGAGTTGGTCGCACCCGCCAGGGTCACCGTTGTCTGGCCCGTGCTGCTGGAAGCCGCGTTCACGCCGTTATTGGCCGTGAAGGTGCCCGCCGGGTTGCTGTAAACAAACGAACTCAATCCCGACATGTTCACCGTAAGAGTGTTGGTGGTGCCAAACGGCGCCAGCAACAGATTGGAAGCCGATACGCTTAATAACGAACCGCTCGTGCCGGTAAACGTAAACGTGGAGGTGCCGAGATTGGTAAAGATAAGGCCCGCCACTGTCTGCGCAGAACCTTGCAGGTCCAACGTGGCCGAGGACGCGCCATGGAAGTTGAGCACTGTGGCGCTGGGCAACGCACCGGAGGCGCTGGCGCGCAATGTGCCCGCATTCACGGTGGTCACACCGGTGTAATTGTTAGCGCCGCCCAAGGTCAGGATGTTGGTGCCGTTCTTGGTCAAGCTGCCACTGCCATTCAACACGGCGTTGATGGTGCCGTTGGCAGACATTGCAACGGCCACCGTATTCGTCAGCCAGATGTTATTGGAACCGGCAATGGTGTACGTGCCGCCACCGGTGGCATTGAAATTAATGCCCGAGGGCGTGACGTCATTGGCCAGGGTTACGGTGCAATTCGTCGTGGTATTGACACCGAAAGCCGCCACGTTGTTATCGAACCAGCCGATATTGTTTGTGCCATAGAGCCAGGTTGCATTGCTCGTGCTCCACGTGCCGCTGCCATCCTGTGCGCCGCTGGTTGAACCCGTCGCGTCCCAGGTCAATGTCACGCCTTGCACGGATGTGGTGGCAGATGCGGGCGCGCTATTGGAGGAAACCCCGGCAAGGTTGGTGGCTGTCACGGTATAAACATATGGCGTGCCGGGAGTCAGGCCGGTATCGAGGTAGTTATTGGTAGCTGTGGTGGCCACGGCCGTGCCGCCGCGATTGACGATATAACCGGTGGCGTTGGTGGCCGGTGACCAGTTCAGACTGATTTGATTGCTCGAAATCGCCGTGGCCGTGAGACTTTGTGGCGTGCCTGGCGCGGGATTATAGACGGTCAATGTGCCATTGACGTAATTGATGGTGTAATTAGCCAGGCCCGTTCCCAAGGCATTGCTGGGGACAATCGGATATGTGCCGGTTGCCGCCGTATTCGTGGCCCCGGTGCTGGTCAAGGTTACATTGGTTACGGTGTCACTATTCACGAGACCGCTGCTGGCAAATTCAGTGCCCGCGAAGATTAGATTTTGACCATACAGCTTGTTGGTGCTGTTGGCGGTAATCGTCAAAGCGGCGCTGTTCACCGTCAGCGTGCCGTTGGAGAACGTGAAGCTGTAATTGTTATCGGCCAACGTTCCAAGGCCGGCGCTAATCACATACGTGCCCACGCTGCTATTTGTGGTGGCGGTTGTGGTAAGCGCTGGCACGCCGCTCAAGACTGCCGGGGTCTCGCCGTTGACAAAGCCGCTGTAACTGGCCGTGAATGCCGGATTAACCGCTCCGTACAGGCGGTTGGTATTGTTGGCCGAAACCAACAGTGTGGTTGGCGAAACGTTGAACGTGCCATTGACGTAACTGATGGTATAGTTCGTCAAGCCGCTGCCTTGCGCGGCGCTGGGGACGATTGGATACGTGCCCGCCGTCGCCGTGTTCGTGGCCCCGGCACTGGCCAGTGTGACCGTGGTTAGAGTGTCATTATTCAGCAGACCACTGCTCGTAAATTCCGTGCCGGCGAAGACGACTGTTTGACCGTAAAGCTTGTTGGTGTTGGCGGCGGTAATCGTCAACGCTGCGCTGTTCACGGTCAACGTGCCGTTAGTGAAACTAAACGCGTAATTATTGGTCACGCTCAAGGTTCCCTGGCTGGTGGTGATGGTGTAAGCGCCCACGCTGCTATTGGTGGTGGCAGTCGTGGCAAGATTGGGCGAACCAGTCAGGATGGCCGAGGTATCGCCATTTACAAAACCGCTATAGCTGGCCGTGAATACCGGGTTGGTGGCTCCATAAATACGATTCGTATTATTGGCGGCGACCAGCAACGTCGCGGCGGCGACCGTCAGGGTGCCGTTGTTGTAGCTAATGGTGTAATTGGTCAGGCCATTGCCTTGGGCATTGCTCGGAACAATCGAGTATGTGCCTACCGACGCAGTATTGGTCGCGCCAGTGCTGGTCAGAGTCACGTTTGTCACCGTGTCACTGTTCACGAGACCGCTGCTGGTGAATTCCGTGCCGGCGAAGTTCAGGTTCTGGCCGTAGTTCTTGCCCAGGTTATTGGCCGTGACCGTCAAGGCTGCACTGCTGACGGCCAAAGTTCCGCTATTGAAAACAAAACTATAATTCGCCGCGCTCAAGCTGCCGGCGCTGGCATTGATGGCATAACTGCCGACCGGGCTGCCGGCGCTGGCGATGGTGGTCAATGACGGGCTGCCGCTCAGCACTGAGTTCGTATCGCCATTCACAAAGCCGCTATAACTGGCGGTAAAAGCCGGGTTCGCCGCGCCGTAAACGCGGTTGGTATTATTGGCGGTGACGGTAAGTGACGCAGGCGAAACGGTGACCGTTCCAAAATTGGTCGTGCTGCCATGGATATCCGTGACCGACACGGAATAATTGCCGCTGGCGGCCACGCCCGGCGCGGTGAGCGTCAGGTTCGTTCCGGTTGCGCCGGGAATTACGTTTCCATTGTTATCGTACCACTGAAAGCTCAACGGTGGGGTACCGTTGGCGAGGGCGGTCAGAGTAACGCTGTTGCCATAAACGAGGTTGGTTGAAGCTGGCACCACGGTAATTGTGGCCAATCCTGCCACGGTGATGGAACCGTTGACGCCGAGCTGGCTGGTATCCCACGTTAAACCGCCAGCCAACGCCGGAAAGGTAAGGCTGCTGAAGGTGCCGGCGTAACTACCGGCGCTGAAGAGTGTGAAGCTATCGCCTGCCGCGAGTGTGCCGCTCAAATTAGTCACGACCAGTGAGCCGCCGTATGTAATAGTGCTGATGCCTTGGGCGAGGTCGCTGCTGGCCGCCGTCTTGTTGATGGCCATAAGTGCCGTGCCCGAGAGGGTCAGGGTGTTGTTCACGGTCAACGTGCCGATGGCATTATCGCCGGGAGCCAGCGTTCCGCCTGCTTGAACGGTCGTTGCGCCATTGATGGTTCCCGCGCCTGCCAACGTTGCGGAACTCTGCACGGTTAACGTATTCGTGCCGAGCGAGCCGTCCACTTGCAACGTGCCGCCGCTCACCGTGGTGGTGCCTTTATACGTATTGGCTGCGGTCAAGACCAATGTGCCGTTCCCGTTCTCATTCAATGAACCGCTGCCGCTCAAAACGGAATTCACCGTGCCCGTGCGGCCGCTGCCCAAGGTGAACGTTTCTGTGCTGGAAGGGCTGAGCGTAATGGTCAGGCCGGAAGCAATGGCCAGGTCAGTGCTGGCGTCGTAATTGCCAATGACGCCGTTGTTCCAATTCAAGTTGCGGGTGGCTGTGTTAGCGCCAGGCGTGATGCTTTGTGCATTCAACGTGCCGCCGTTGAAATTGTACGTCGCGTTGAGCGTGTTGGTGTCGCCGGTGGTCCGGTCACCCAAGATCAGCGTGGAAACCTTCACTGTTCCGCCGCCTTGCGTGAAGGTGCCATTGACAATGCCAATGCCCTGGCTCGAGGCATTGCTCTTTTCGCCAATGGTAATGGTGGTGGCATCCAGCGTGCCGCCCGTCATCGCAAAATTGCCGTTCAACACGTCAGAACCGCTTAGACAGTACGTTTCATTGGCAATCATGAGCGTGCCGACCAAGCCGTCCAACGCACACGTGCCGGTTACATTCGTGCTCAGGTCCAGCGTGCCCGTCATGCTCGAGAAATAACTGCTGCTGCGGCTGCCAATGTTGATGTTGGCGCGGCTGACCCCATCGCTGGCGCGAATGACCAGCACCGGATTGGTGGTGCCGGCAGGAAATTCAAGCGTGCCGATATCCCGGTTTAACGCCACGTTAATGGTGCTGGCGTTCAGCGTGTTATTTTGGCCCAGAAACAGGTAGCCGCTGCTTTGGGTGGACGTGCCGCCGGAGGTGGTTTGCACATCCACTGCGCCAGCGGTGATGCTGTTGGTCGCCGCCAGATAGAGGATGCCGCTGCCGGTCACGCCGCTGGTCTGGCTACCCACAAAAAAGTTATTACCTGACGCGTTGTAAGTAAAATTATTCAGGCCGGACAAATCCAAAACCTGTGACTGGCTGGCCGCTTCACCGCCAATTTTCAAATCCGATGCGCCATTCACCACCAGCGTGCCGTTACCGGTTACTTCCGCCACCACGCTGTCATTCAGGTTCAACGCCATAAATGTCTCCGTGCCTGAGGCAATGTTCAACGTGGTATTATTGTTGGCATCAACAAAGTTCAGGACGCTGATATTGGTGGAAACCTGGTTGTTCCCGCCCAGGTTCAACGTGCCTGCGCCGAGCAGTGACAAGCCCATGGTCCCGGAGGCGGACAGCGTGCCATTGACGCTCAATGTCTGGTTGGTCGCAATCGTCCAAGTCTGGCTCGTGGCAATGCTCAGCGGCACACTGATGGTGGCGGAATCATTGGCCGTGATGCCGTTGCTCAAGGTCAACGAACCGCTGCCGGACAAAGTGTAGGCACCGCTCACAGGATTGAAGATGAGCCACGAATTGGTATGCGCACCGGAAACGGTGATGGTGCCGGCGGTGCCACCCGAACCGATGTAGGCAATGTACGGCGTGGCGTCATTCCAGGTGACATCACTGGTGCCATTCCACCAGTTGGCGTTGCTGCTGTTCCAGGTGCCGCTGCCATCCTGCGCGCCGCTGGATGACGTATTGGCATCCCAAGTCACCCCGGCGGGATAATTAACATACATCGGATCGGAACTGATGCCGTTGGCGACAATGGATAATGGATAACTGCCCGGCGTCAGGCTCGCTGGCATCGTTAACTCCGTGGACACCAAATTGGTTCCGGTCATCACGCCGGTGTGGTTCCAGTTGTACGTGCGCGCATAGACCACGTTGCCTGCGGAATTAGTAGTGCGGCCCAAGGGATAATTACTGTTCATCTGCTGGTCGTCACCGTAAGCGGCACCGGAGGAAATGCCGTTGAACAAAGTGCCGGTCACATGATACGAGCCATCGCCGTTCGCAGAGATGCTGGAGATGGCGGGTTTGCCGGCCGACAACGGTGAACCGTCCGGCGTGTACACATACAGCGAACTGTTTTCATGCGAGAGCAGGACCTGGCCGTTGGGAAGTTCCAGCATGGAACAGACGAACGGTGCCGGGCTGAAGCTGGCGCCAAGCGTGCCACTGGTGGGACTGGGGGCAGGCGCAAAACCGTTGGTGGTATAATCGTATTCGTAAAAATAACTCGGGCCGCCATAACTACCATTGGTGCCCACGCAACACAGAATTTTGCCGTTTATGAGCATGGCACCGGGACCATCAATAACGCCGTAGCCATTGGGAATATCGGGCCCGGCCGCCCAGGAGCCTGCATTGGTTGTTCCTGAAGGCGTGTAAATGGCCGTGTGATTGGTGCCGCCCATGAAAAAGGCTTTGCCGTTGGGCAACATTAAGCCCGGTCCTAGTTCACCGCCCCAGCCGTACATGCTCACCGGCACCGTGGTGTCATTGATCCATTTGTTCAACGACGGGATGTAGCGTTCGGAATTTTGGCCGAAAGGATCAATGGTAATAATGCTGCCGTCGGGCAAGGTTACCCAACTGGCTTCGTCCTGGTCATCGCCGCGATACAACGTCGGCCCCACGGACCAGTTGGTCGTGGCTGTATTCCAAATCAGGGTTTCGCCATAATTGGCAGGCGTAACTGGAGCTATGATTACATTACCGTTGGGCAGCATGGCCGAGCCGGAATCAATAAACTTGTTCGTGCCCGGCGTGCTGGGCGCTGCAATCCAGACATTGGCCAGCGGGTCGTAAATTTCGCCGGTATAACCGCCATTGCCGTATTCGCCGCCGGCCACAAAGATGCCGCCGTTGGTCAGCACTTGGGAGGAAAAATATTCGCGCGTATAACTCATGGAAGCCACCGACGTCCAGGTGCCGTTGATGTAACTGCCATTCGTATCCGGCGTGAGCCGGTACCAGGTCGTGGCGCTATTGACGTCGTGGGCCAGCACGGTGCCGTCGCTCATCAACAGCATGTTATTGATTTGCAGGCCCGGCGAGGCGTGGGTCAGAGCGGTCCAGGTGCCCACTGCTCCCGCCGGCGAGGTTGACCACAAAATGGCTGCGGCTGCGAGACAGCCCAGCTTGAGGCGGGATGAAGTTAAAAAAACAACAGGCTTGAAACGACCAAACAACCGGCCCGACCACGGTTTGACATGAAGTGTTTCCATATTGGTTTTAGTTTTTCCTTTTTTGCCGACACACCTGCAAAAACCGACGCCAAACATTGGCAGCAGTTCTGCAATCCCGATTTTTTGCGCGGCTATCTGGCTGCGAGGGTGAAACAAACTTGTGGGAAGTTCATTTCACGGGAAGACAGGTCACTCCAGTCCAAACGCCTCTTGTTAAACAATTTATTTTTTCACCATTTCTTCGTTTTGAGCATGTGGGGAAATAATAATCGCCATTAGTTAGACCAAAAGTGCCTCGCGAAAGCTAGGGCATGAACATGGCCTTGACAAAATTGCCAAACTTTGCTGCTGGAACGAGATGCGACGCAAGTTTGCCTTTTCCTCAAAAGGCGCATCCCCAATCAATTTGAAAACAAGCCCCGATACTTTCGGTAGCTTTCAGCTTATTCGTTTGTTGCGGGCAACAGAACCGGGAAGCTTTTATTTTGTGTCGATGATTTCGGCGGAGTCGGGATAGGGTGAAACTTCGGCGGCATTGAGCAACGCGCCGTTGACGGTTTCGCGCAGCCCGAGCACGATGACATTCTTTTGGCCGGGGCCGGTATGGAGCCAGCAGTCCGGCAGAAAATATTCACGTTGCGGACCTTTTTCCCAATGCCGGCCGATGTCATGGCCGTTGAGCCACATGAAGCCGTTCCCGGAGGCGTTCAGCAACAGCCGCCAGGGTATCCATTCGCCAGCCGGGGTGGCCGGCAATTCAAACTCCAGCCGGTACCAGGTCAACAGCGCATCGGGATGGCCCTTGGGCTGGAGGTCGTTCCCTTTACGGGCAATGGGGCTGTTGGTGTTGAGGGCGACCCTGGTCCAGTTGACGGCGGAAAAGTCCGGTTGGGTCCAACCGGCGGTAATACCTCCGAGGTTGGTGGCCACCTGCCAATCAAGCACCTTCGCAATGGCTTTGTCGTTGTCGGAAATTCCCGCCTGCCGCACGCCGCTCAATTCTTCCATCGGAAAATATCCATGCTCGTGGCCGATATTTTCGTAGAGCAAAACAATTTCGTTATTTCCCCCGCGCAACAATCCGGCGAGATCAAAGCGGTTGTAAAATTCATTGGGTTGAATCCGGGCGAAAGATTTTCCGGTATTGCGTGTTGCGGCGGCGGCATAGGTTTCGCTGGGATAAAGTCGCTTGGCCAGGTGACCATTGACTTGGGCGGAAACGATGTCGCGGCTGAATGAGTTAATCAGCAACTTGGTATCGTTGGTGGCTTCGGCTTCCGTGAGTGACACGCTGGTTTGGTAGAGGACATATCGCTGGTCGCTGACGCCGAGTTCTGGCAGCGACTTGCCGGCGGGTAGCGGTTGCCAGGGGCCATCGAGCGGGTCGTTTTGTTTCAGTGCCGACGCGAGACGAACCGGCGCGGGTACAGTATCGGGACGGGCAATGGCCTGTTGCGGTTTGGGATACCAAACCCCTTCCGCAGGCGATTTGCCGGGTGGAATCACCAGCACCTTCGCGTCGAGGCCAGCCAGTTGATAAGTTACTTCAAGTGGCGGCAAGGCGGTGGCTTCCGTTGCCGTGGTGTCGGTCTTGATGAGCACCCGGTTGCCGTTTTGATCAATATTATAGGCCGGCCCGGCTGGCTGGGTAATTTTCCCCGGCAGCACGGTGACGTGGCCGGAAATGGCATTTTTCGGGTCGGTATTATGCAAAAATAAAAACTTGGTGCCATCGGGCCCGACACGCACGCCGCCAAAGAGGTTCTTGGGTGCGTCCTTCAATTCACATGGTCCGCCCTCAGCCCGAAGCAACTGGCTGGCATTGTCGCGGATGAATTGAGCGATGCCCTCGGCTGCGGTATATTTCGGTCCGCGCGTTCCCCATTCCCGAATGGCGGCGTTGTAATCATAGCTGGTGGTCTGGCCCCGTGCGCCCCAGCCGCCAAAGTGGGTGCCGCCCACAAACACATAGGTATTCAGCCCCGCGGCTCCGCCGAGCAATGACATCAGGCAGATGGCATTGTAATGACGGGCGTCAGAATAGTTGTCCTCGCTCAAGCTGCCGCCCACGGTGGAGAACCAGCCGCCCTGCAACTCGGTCACCAAGCCCGGCGCATCGGGCTGATGACGGCGCAGCGACATCATGCGCTGGGCGCAACTGGGCGCTTCCGTGAGCCCGACATAATAATTATCGCAATCGAAAACCTGCGAGAGGACCGGGTCACTGCTTTCACGGCATTCACTGGTGAGACAGGTGAAGACGGGCACGTCAACGCCAGCATTTTTGACGGCGGCATACAAGGCGCGCAGCAACTTCGGTTTGTTGCGGCTGCCGTCGGCGTCATATTCATTTTCAATCTGCACCAGGATGATGCCCTTGCCGCCTTTGGGCTTGCGGGTGAGCTGTTCGCGGGCAAACAACTTGCACACGGCGTCATACCAGTGGACGCTCCAGGCGATGTGGGCATCATCCGCGCTGCGCAGCCAGAAGCCATTGCCGGTGGGGGGCGCGAACTTGGCCAGCCAGCGCGGATAGCCGCCGCCCGCCCATTCGGCGCAGATGAACGGGCCGGGCCGTACGATGGTATAAAGTCCAAATTCATCCTGCGCCATTTTCAGCCATGCCTCGATTTCGGAAAGGTCGATCTTGGAAAAATCGTCCAAGCCAGCGGGCAGGTCGCGTTCGTGCCAGTTCCAGGGAACGTACGTCTCCACTGTGTTGAAACCCGCCGCCTTGATTTTCTGGAAACGGTCGCGCCACAGTTCGCGGGGTGTGCGGAAATAATGAAACGATGCGCTGTTAATGAAGGTGTCCTGGCCATCAATGGTCAGGCAGTGCCCGTCATAAGCAATCCGGTCCGGGTGCGGGAATTGTTTCACGATGGCGGCTGGAGACGGCTTCGGGGCAGCCGGGCCGGCAAGTTCTTTACCATCGGGGCCGGTCAGCTTCACTTCGCGGATGCTGGCCCATTTGCCCGGAGGCATGGCCGTGACAGTGACGCGAATGAAACGGAAGGAACCGGGCAATGGCTTCCAGTTCTTTTCGTCGTTACTGCCTTCAATGGAGGCGCCATAGTTGCCGGGATATTCCCAGGTGACGTCAGCCTTGGCCACGGCCCGTGGCTGGCCAAAACCAATTTGAACCCACTGGCCGGTGCTATCATCCTCGGCGCACCAGCGGGTATCGGGGTTGCCGTCCATTGCGTTGGCGGCGGGGTTGTCTGGCTGTTCACTTGACGCGGTGATCGTGAACGCACCGCTGGTGGCAGGCGCCAGAACGGTGTTCGTCATGCTGACGCGGCAGTAATTAAAATCAGCAATGCCGCCCACGCCCGAACCGGTCGTGCTAAAGTTAAAGAGCGCAAACCGGTTGGCCGTCCAGGCCAGGCCAAGTCCCATGGCCAGCTGGTTGCCGCAGGTAATAAATTGTTTACCATCCGTGCTGTAGGCGAAAGCGGCTTTGAAACCCTTGCTGGTGGCAGCGGCCTTGAACCAAAGGGTATCGCCGGCAACACCAGAAACGGCGTCAACCTCCTTGCCGTTATTGTTCATCACCACTTTGAGCTGGCCATTGTCGCGGCGCGCAGCGATGAACCCATAGGGCCTTTGCAGGATGCCAAGGCCGGCCGTGTCTCCGTCCTTGAGTCCGCGCACGTCAAGTTCCACGACCGCCTCCGACTCAGGTCCCTGCACGCGCTGGGTGAGCGTGTTGCGGGCAGACATGAGTTCGCCCGCCGCGCCTGCCTTGAGACGCAAAAATCCCGGACGCTCGGCGAGTGACCAGTTGGCGTTGTCGGGATTGTGGTTCCATTGCCATTGCAGGCCCAGCATGGGCGAATCGAATTCATCCGTGGTGGCTGGAATCGAGACGGGATGATGGCCGTCGACCGCCGGTTTTTTCCAGGTATCCACGCCGATCCATTCACCCTGGTCATTTTTCCGGCCAATCATCGGCCAGCCATCCACCCACGTGACCGGCTCCAAACGTGGCACCCGGCCGATGGGACCACGATCCTCCATGATGAGACACCACCAGTCTCCGTTTTTCAACTGCACCAGGCCGCCTTGATGGACGCCGTAGCCGGTATTGCGCGTATCATGCATCACTACTTTCTTTTCATAGGGGCCATAAATATGATCGGATCGAAAGCACAACTGCGAACCGATGCCTGCCGCCGGGCTAAAAATGAAGTATTTCCCGTTGATTTTATACATGTGCGAGCCTTCGACCGGCTCATGTTCGATGATCTTCACCGGTTTGCCGGCAACCGACAGCGCGTCGGCGGCCAGCGGCGTGATGAAAATCGTCCCTTGTCCGTGAGCAATGTAAGCCTTGCCATCGTCATCAAAGAACAGGCCGGGGTCATACAGGTATTCGGGGAAAATGGTGCGTTTCCATGGTCCCGCCACGTTGTCAGCCACGCACATGGAAAAACAGCCGGTTCCTTTCCCGCCGCGGGGCGTGCAGAAGCCAACATAGAATTTGCCGTTATGATGGCGAATCGTGCTGGCCCAGGAACCGTTGAGGTAGAGTGTTCCGCCCTGCATGTCGAACTTTGGATCTTCGTCATAGCGATCAACGGCGTAACCGGCCATTTCCCAGTTCACCAAATCCTTCGACTTTGCAATGGGACAGCCGGGCACATAATGCATGGACGTGGACGAGAAATAAAAATCGTCACCCACGCGAATAATGTCAGGGTCCGGCCAGTCGCCCCACATCAGCGGATTGGTGAACGTGCCGTCGCCGTTATCGGGCGTCCAGCCCGGTGCCTGTGCGCGGGCGGGATTGGCGGCCAGCAGGTAGCCGGCCCAGAACAGACCGGCGGCGAGCAGGAAACAAATTTTTTTCAGCGTTCGCATGGCAATTTTCATTTTCAAATTCAATCCAAGACCATCCCGGTCACAACCAGTTGTCAGTTGAGGGTTAAACGTCGCCCAACGTTTTTTCAGGGTGCCGCTTGCATGCCGGGGCGAGCACGAGTAACAAGGTTCAATTTGCTTTAATCTTACGGTAAAAGCCAGTGAAACGGCCATACCCCAATTGAGTTAATGTTTTGATTTCCCGTTGAGAAAGAATTTTTCGACTCATAACCAAATGGACGGCCCGGAATCCCGTTGGACTTTGAGCGGGAAATGTTTTAAAAACACCGGCCATGTGTTCTGCGTCGGACCAATCCAAAGTTGCCCAGTCCAAGTCGGCATTGCTCCGATATTGGCTGCCGGTTGTATTCTGGATGCTGGTGGTGTTTTCGTTTTCGTCGGACAAAAAGTCATATTATCACTCGTCCCGTTTTTTTGAGCCCATCCTGCACTGGCTTTGCCCGCATATGCCGCAGGCGACCGTGGAAACCATCCATCATGTTTTTCGGAAATGTTGTCATCTCACGGAGTACGCCATTTTGGCGTGGCTCGTCTGGCGGGCGGTGCGCCGGCCGGTGAAGTCTGATCCGCGCCCGTGGAACTGGGTGGAGGCGGGCTTTGCGCTGTCAGTGGTGTTTGCCTATGCGGCTGGCGATGAATTGCACCAGGTCTTTGTGCCCACGCGCACGGCGCTGGTCTCGGACGTCTTTATCGACAGCAGCGGCGGTGCCGTGGCGCTGCTGCTCTTGTGGCTGGCCTGGAAAATACGGAGGCGCGCCGCGCAATGAATCGTCCGCTGGTGGCTGTCGTTATGGCTTACGGCAGCGGGCTGCTGCTGGCGCAACGGCTTGGGGCATCGCCAATGCCATTGACCTTGTTAGTGGCCATGGCGGTCGCGCTCTTTCTGCTCATAACCAGTCTGGCCATTCGCGATTTCCGGCGCGGCGCAGCGTATCCCGTCAACGGCTGGCTGCTGCTTAATCTTCATAACTGGCCACGGCTGAATTATCGTCCGCTTCTCGTCTGGCTGCTGCTGGCGGTGGTGGGCTGGGCCAATGACACGGCGCGCACCACAGTGAGAGTGCCCGCTGATCTGCGCACGTTGCTGGGAAACGAACCGGCCATTGTCACCGTGCGCGGCACGCTGGTAGAAACGCCGCGTTTAAAAATCATTGAACAAGGCGAGACGGAAAAATGGCATAGCGCGGCGCGGGTGCGCGTGACTGAAATAAACTTGCACGACGATTTTCAGCCGGCCACCGGCGAGGTGCTCGTTTCCACGCCAGCGGTGTTGGGGCCGGATTATTTTACAGGGCAACCGGTGGAAATTGCGGGCGTCGTGGCGCGTCCGCCGCCGCCGCTGGCCGGGGGGATGTTTGATTTTCAAAGTTATCTCGCCGCGCGCGGCATCTATTACCAGCTCAAAACTGAATCCACGAACGACTGGCACTTGCGCGAGCCGCAGCGCACCGTGCCGCCGTTGACCGACCGGTTTTTGAACTGGTCGCGACAGACGCTCGCGCTCGGTTTGCCGGTCGAAGACGAACCGCTGCGTTTGTTGTGGGCGATGACGCTGGGCTGGAAGACCGCCTTCACCGGCGATATCGACGAACCGTTTTTGCGCGCGGGCACCATGCATTTATTCGCCATCGATGGCTTACGAATTGCCTTGGTCTCTGGCATTATTGTGACGTTGCTGCGAGTCTTGCGACTCTCGCGGGCGTGGTGCGGGCTGGTGGCCATTCCGGTCATCTGGTTTTACACCGCAGCGACCGGCTGGGAATCTTCAGCGGTGCGCGCCTCGGTGATGATGACCATTGTCCTCGGCGGCTGGGCACTGAAACGGCCCGGCGATCTGCAAAATTCACTCGCGGCGGCGGCGTTTATCATCCTGTTACTCGACCCGCGTCAAATGTTGGAAGCCAGCTTTCAGCTCTCGTTCTTTGTGATGCTCGTCATCGCGCTCATGCTGCCGCCGTTGAATGCACTGTGCGATTCGGCCATCGCCCGCTGGCTGGGGCCGGACCCGTTATTGCCCCAAGGACTGGTGCCGTGGTGGCGTACGAAGCTCGTGGACTGGTCGCGGGGCTTCGCGCATTTCTGCATGTTGTCTTTCGCGGCATGGATGGGGTCGCTGCCGCTGGCGGCAAAATATTTTCATTTGTTCAGCCCGGTCTCGACGCCGGCAAACGTGGTAGCCGTGCCGCTGGGAACCTTCGCGCTCATGGCCAATCTCGGCGCGTTGATTTGCGGCCACTGGCTGCCGGTCCTTACGGGGCTGCTCAATCACGCCGCGTGGTTCTTCATGGTGGCGATGACCTGGGTGAGCGAACAATTTGCGAAACTGCCCGGTGCCTACGCGTATGTGCCTGAGCCGTCCTGGACCACGATAACACTCTATTATGTCGCCGTGGTGGCGGCCTTCAGCGGGTGGTTCAAAACGGCGCGGAGAATTGCGCTGGGCGTGACCCTGCTGGCCGTGATTGGCACGGGCTATTTTTGGCAGTGGGAACAATCGCGCGCAGAAACGGACATCACGGTGCTGCCGCTCGCCGGCGGGCACGCGGTTTATGTGGACGCCGACGGTCGAAGCCGCGACTGGCTGGTGAATTGTGGCAACTCCAATGCCGTTCATTATGTGCTGAAAGATTTTTTGCGAGGGCAGGGGGTTAATACCTTGCCGCGGCTGGTGCTGGCCGATGGCAACGCGCGGAATTGCAGCGGCGCACCGTTGCTGGACAGCCTGTTTGGCGTGGGCGAACTCTGGACGGGCGGCGTAAAATTCCGTTCTGCCGCGTATCGCGATGCCGTGGCACACTTTGAGAATACCGGCCGGCCGCCGCACGTTTTCACATCCGGCGGCACCAATGGCTGCTGGCAGGTGCTGTATCCGCCCGCCACCGGAAATATGGCGCGGGCCGACGACGGCGCACTGGTAGTACGGGGCAACTTCAACGGCGCACGCATCCTGTTGCTTTCCGAACTCAGTCGCAGCGCGCAAAGCGAATTGTTGTCGCGCACCAATGATTTGCGGGCGGACATTGTGGTGGCCGGGCTGCCGGAAAAGAATGAACCGTTATGCGATGATTTGATTGCGGCCATCCAACCGAAATTGATCGTGATTGCGGATGCGGAATTTCCCGCGTCGCGCCGCGCAAGCCGGGCCTTGCACGAACGGCTGGCGCAGACGAAGATTCCCGTGATTTATACGCGCACGGCTGGGGCGGTGAGAATTATCGTGGATCAATCAGGCTGGCGGCTGAATGGCAACGCCAGGCCTGAAACGCCAACCGGTGAATAGCCAAGTCTTGACCGGGCGATTGTTTAATGGCCGTTAGAAGTTTGCAGGATTTCTTTAATGGCCTGCCGGAGGTCGGCCACGCCAAACGGTTTGTTCAGGCAGATGAGTTGTTCCTGTTCGAGGAACAATTGCAGTGGCTTGTTGATGACGTCGCCAGTCATGAAGATGATGCGCTTGGCCACTTCCGGACGGCCCGTGCGTATCCAGTCGTAAAGCTGCCGGCCATTGAGGCCGGGCATCTTGATGTCTGTGCAAATGGCGTCAATCTTATGGTTGTGCAATTCCTTGAGCGCAGCTTCGCCGTTGGTGGCGGTCACCACTTCATAACCGTGATGCCTGAGGCCATCGCAAATCATTTCCAAAATGACCTCTTCGTCGTCCACCAGCAGAATTTTTTTGCCAACCCCCTCTTGTGAGTTTTCTTTCCCGGCTTTGGCCGGGGCAGGAGATTCGCCGGCGGCAATGGTGGTGGTGGCGGGCAGTTCAATGGTGAAGCTGGCGCCTTTTCCGGGTTCGCTGGCCGCGGCAATGGTGCCTCCGTGTTCCTTGATGAGCCCGTAACACAGGCTCAAGCCCAGGCCTGTGCCTTTGCCCACTTCCTTGGTGGTAAAGAATGGGTCGAAAATGCGCGAGAGATTTTCCGCCGAAATACCCGGACCATTATCTTGAATGGTAATGCGGATCGTGGCGTTCTGTATTTCCGTGGTAATGGTGATGCAACCCGAGTTTTGATGCGCTTCAATGGCCTGGCGCGCGTTATTGACCAGGTTCATGATCACTTGTTGGATTTGGTGGCCGTCGGCCAGCACCAGCGGCAGGTTGGGGGCAAACCGGCAAACCACCTCCACGTTGCTGGTCCGGAGCTGATAGGCGACGATTTCCAATACCTCATCGACCAGTTTATTTACGGCCACCGGCTTGCGTTCCGGTTGATGCCGCCGCGCAAAACTTAACAGCGACTGCACTATTTTCCGGCAGCGCATGGCGGATTTGAAAATCAAGTCAAGGTGACGCCGGTGATCTTCGCGCACATCGGCGTCCTTCAACATTTCCGAGAAACCCATCACCGCCGCCAGCGGGTTGTTCAACTCATGGGCCACGCCCGCCACGAATTCGCCCACGGCGGAAAGTTTCTCGCTCTGCACGAGTTGCGCCTGCGTGGTCTTGAGCGTATCCACGGTCTTTTGCAAATCTGAATGCGACTTTTCAATGTCATGCGTCATCTGGTTGAACGCGCGGCCCAGTTCGCCAAACTCATCGTGCGTGTGGATGTCCACCCGTTGCGAGAAATCGCCGCGGCCAACCGCCTCGGCGCTGGTTTGCAGGTCGCGCAACGGCTCGGTGATTTTTTTCACCAGGAACCATACGACGGTTACGCCGAAGAAAATCGCCAGCAACCCGATCAACAGGATCGTCTGCTGGGTGGAACGCAACACTTGCAGTGGCGCTTCGTACGAGGAAAGAATCAGGTAACCCAGCCGGTTGGGTGTCGCTGGTCCGCCCAGCCGGCCGGCAATGCCCCAGAAATGGTCCGTGCCCAAAACGATTTCCTGTATGTCGCTGGCATTTGGTTTTGCGACCAGGGCGGCGAACTGCGCCGGGACGTCTGCGCCGGGAATGTTTATGGTTGCCGAGACCACCCGCTGGTCTTGCAAGAGGATGAGGTCGTCATCCTTGTGCATTAATTCTTCAAATTCCCTGGCCATGGAATTTTCCGCGCCAAAGGTGATGACGCCGATGGTGTCGCCACTTACCATAACCGGCAGGCTAACGACGTCGAACAGGCGGCCGCCATTTTCAATCGTATCCACTTGGGAATGGCCGGCGAAGGCCTGGCGGATGGAATCGCTGCATTTGCCGCTGAAGAGTTCAGTTTTAAATTGCGGGTCGCTGGCGGTGGTCACCGGATGCCCGGCATCTGCTTCCGGAGTTAGCACGATGACATCGGCCTTTACCGCCCGAATCATTTTTTCCAGCGTGTCACGCAGCGTTTTTTCGCCTTCCGCCGTGGGCACGCTTGTTTCAGACAATATTCCATAGGCCGCCTTGACCTTCGGTTCGTTGTTGGCGACGTTGAAACGCAGCAGCAATTCATCTTCGCGCGTTTGCTGCCGGATTTTTAAAACGCCCTCCGCCGTTCGCAATTGTGCGGCGGCATTATGATGGATCTGTTGCTTGAACCGCTGGCTTACCAGCCCAAGCGAAACCGCCAGCAGCAGTGACATGACGAGCGTCACCGCGATGAGCATCTTGGTGCGGAAACTCAGGTCGGCAATGAAACGTTCGCGCGCCATGCTCAATAGGTCGGCAGGTTCTTGATGGACAGCGTGAAGTCTTCCGTGAGCGCACCATTGGTGGGCACGGTGATCTCGTGGATTTCCGGCGGCATGCGTTCGTGCCACGCCTTCAATTGATAAGTTCCCGGCGGCACATTCGTGATGGTGTAATGACCGCTGGCATCCGTGGTGGCAAAATAGGGATTGGCCATGACCAGCACGATGCAGTGCATGTTTTCGTGGATGGAACAGAACACGTCCACGCGGCCCGCCTTGTCAAATCTCACTTGTTTTTCGTGCGGATTGCCTTTGTAGAGGCCCAGGTCAAATTTCTTGGCGTCGGAATCGGAAAATACATTGTGATAAATATCATCGTTGTTGGGCCACTCAACGGTGGTGCCGGCCAGGACGGGGAGGACATGCGGTGAAAAGGTG
>Ga0265327_10001777_pt1 | contig 25409 bp, 21 predicted proteins | sample 41621metaG_FD_202089 | JGI IMG/M metagenome (GOLD analysis project Ga0265327, IMG submission 202089) | Rhizosphere microbial communities from Carex aquatilis grown in University of Washington, Seatle, WA, United States - 4-16-21 metaG | ecosystem: Host-associated > Plants > Roots > Rhizosphere...
GGCTTCCGGGCCGCCGGCGGTGCCGACGCCTTTTGCATCATCCGTTCCGCTTGGGAGACCAGCAAGTTGAACGGCCTCAATCCTTTCAACACCCTCAGGCTGGCGTTCGAGGGTTGGTAGTCACGATTAAACTTGTAATTCGGCGCAATACGCTAACGCATCTAGCATCTTACGCAGCTTCCAACACAAAATCCACATGCACAGCATCATATGGAAAAACAATCTTGCCGTCCTCGGTTTTTTCCAGAAAACCGGTGTTCAGCAGTGCTTTCACATCGCCATGAACGGCTTTCACATCACGATTCGCGCGCCTTGCCAGGGCCATAGGATGCGTTGAGGTACGAAGCGCATCGCTCGCGTGACTCGATTGATACGCCTCCTTCGTCGGCCATCCTATGTGAGCTTTTCGTTTTTGACGGGGTCGAGGTGGTTTCCATGCTTTGCATTGTATGTACAATATGATGGCTTGGCAAATTTTAATTGCGACAAAAACCTGTTTACGTTTTCGGAGACGCTGCCATGTCCCAACTGACCGTACATAACATCACCCCCGAACTGGTTCGCCGTCTTGAGCATAGGGCCGCGCTCCACGGCCATTCCGCCGAGGCGGAACACTTGAGCATTTTGCAAGCCGCTCTGATGGGCGCGGTGCCGCCGCGTAGTTTCAAGGAAGCGCTGCTAAACATGCCGGATGTGGGCGAGGATGCGGATTTTGAGCGGATTGAGGATATTGGCCGCGACACCCCCGACCTTTCTTCTTGATACTAACGTTTTGAGCGAACTGCGCAAGCGCCAACGGTGTCATCCGAAGGTGCGCGAATGGTTCGATTCAATCCCCGATGAAAACGTTTATACCAGCGTTTTGGTCATGGGTGAAATACGCCGTGGCATCGAGTCTTTGCGGCGGCGCGATCCTGCCGCCGCCAATCATCTCGGCCTCTGGCTCGGCGGTCTTGAGCGGGATTTCACGGATCGCATTTTGCCTGTGGACGCGCAAATTGCCGATGTCTGGGGGCACATGAACGCATCCGCCCCATTGCCCGTGATCGACAGCCTGCTGGCCGCGACGGCGCTGGTTCATGGCTACATTCTGGCTACGCGGAACGTGGAAGACATCCGGCAAACCGGGGTGCGCTGGTTTAATCCATTCAACTGGGATTCATCCACAGGGGATGGATGAATCCCGATAAGAGGCGTTCCAAGGCCGCAAAACTCGCTAGCTATGCCATAGCCCTAGTTTTGATCCTAGCGCTAAGCTGGGCCGCGCTAGGTTTGATTCAACCTCCTTTGCTAGTCAACCGCTCAAACGCCTCCTGCGCCGTCACCGACCGCGACGGCAAGCTGTTGCGCCTGGGTTTGACGGGCGATGAGAAATACCGGTTGTGGGTGCCGCTGGATTTGATGCCGACAGATTTAAAACAAGCGACGATGGCGTATGAAGACCGCTGGTTTTATGTGCATCCCGGCGTCAATCCGTTCGCGTTGGCGCGGGCGGCGTGGAGCAGTTTCGTCGCTAGTGATCGCTGGATCGGCGCGTCCACGCTGACGATGCAACTGGCCCGCCAGCGTTTTCGCTTGAAGACCCACAGCGTGCCCGGAAAACTCCGCCAGATCGGCTATGCCTTGTGGCTGGAGCGGCATTTTTCCAAGCGGGAATTGTTGGAAGCCTATTTGAACCTCGCCCCGTATGGCGCGAATATCGAAGGGGCCGGGGCGGCGGCTTGGATTTATTTTCACAAACCCTTGGACAAGCTGTCCTTGGACGAGGCCCGCGCCTTGGCCTTGATCCCGCAAAACCCGAGGATGCGCGCGCCGCTGAATCCGGCGGGCAAGCAGGCTTTGCAAAACGCTTGGCGGATCGCTTATGGCGGCGATCCGGGGTTTGAGCGCCTGGGGTTTTGGCAGCGGGAGGATTTGCCCTTGCGCGCGCCGCATTTCGCTGAGCGGGTCTGCGAGCGCGGCGGGGAAAGCCTGGCTTCGACTTTAGAGCCGACGGTGCAAGCCTTAAGCGAGGAATTGTTGAATAGTTTTGTCCGCCAGCACCAGGCGCAAGGCATCACCAACGCGGCGGCGGTGGTCGTGGACGCGCCGCGCATGGAAATCTTGGGTTATGTGGGGTCGGCGGATTATTTGGACGCCCGCATCCAGGGCTTTGTCAATGGTTTGAAAGCCCGGCGCTCGCCGGGTTCCACGTTGAAGCCGTTTATTTACGCGCTGGCGATAGACCAGGGTTTGATCACGCCGGACACTTTGCTCAAAGACACGCCGCTGCGGGTCGGCGAATACCAGCCGGAGAATTTCGAGGGCGATTATTTCGGCCCGTTGTCCGCCACCGAGGCGCTGGTGCGCAGCCGCAATATTCCCGCCGTCGCGCTGTCGGCGCAATTGCGCGAGCCCACGCTGTACCAGTTTTTAAAACGGGCCGGGCTTAAATTGGCGCGGGAGGAGGCTTTCTATGGCTTGACGCTGGCGATGGGCGGGGCGGAGGTGTCCATGGAGGAATTGATCGGCTTGTATGGCTTGCTGGCGAATGGCGGGAAGCACCGGAGTTTAAGCGGGTTGCGGCGGGCGCCTTTGTCGCCCCGTGGACCGGCCAATGAAGAGGGCGGGTTGGAGCCCGTTCCTGCGTTGTTGTCGCCGCAGGCGGCTTTTTTAGTCCGCCAGATGCTGGAGGCGAATCCGCCGCCGCAGCGCAGTTTCGGCGTGCGCGCGTTCAGCCGGACGCCCCAGGTCGCGTGGAAGACCGGCACCTCGTCGGGTTTGAAGGACGCCTGGGCGGTCGGTTTGATGGGGGATTTATTGGCCGGGGTCTGGGTCGGCAATTTCGACGGCGCGCCGAACCGGCAATTGGTCGGGCGGGATTTGGCCGGGCCGCTGTTGTTTGGCATTCTGGAGGCGGTCAGCCAGGAAAGGCCGGGGGAGGCCGGCAGGCCCGCGCCACTGCCGGGGTTGGCGCGGGTCGAGATCTGCCCGTTGTCAGGCGCGCCGCGTTCGCCCTGGTGCCCCCATGGCAAGACCGGCTGGATTATCCCCGGCGTCTCGCCGATCAAGACTTGCGCGGTGCATCGGCGAATCTTCGTCAACCCGGCCAACGGCCTGAGGCTGTGCCGGGGCGAGGAGGGGCGGGGCGCGCCGCGGGTCGCGGAGTTTTGGGATAGCGATGTGCGGGAATTGTTCCGCCTGGCCGGGGTGCGGCGCGATCCGCCGCCGCCGTTTGAAAAGCCTTGCGAGGATTTGGAGGGGGGCGACGCGGGCGCGCACCCCCCTTCCATCTTGTCGCCGCAGGCCGGCCTGAGTTACCCGGTCCGGCCTGGCGGAAACAGCGCCATCGAGTTTTCTGGCGTCAGCGACGGGGGCCGCCGGCGCTTGTTTTGGTTTGTCGACGACACCTACGTCGGGGAAGGCGGCACGGTGTTCTGGCCGGGCAGGCCGGGCCAGTTTGTCGTGCGCGTCGTCGATGAGCAAGGCCAATCCGCCGCCAGGGTCTTGACGGCGGTTGCGGTCGAATAACATCCCACGACGGACGCGGGATAGCCTCGGCGGGCTGTCCGCTTATTCCGTGTTCGCGGCGGCGTCCTTGAGGATCTTGGCCGCCGAGAAGGCCGGCGTTTTGCGGGCGGCGATTTCGATGGCCGCGCCGGTCTGCGGGTTGCGCCCGGTCCGCGCCGCCTTGGCTTTGACGGTGAGCTTGCCGATGCCGGGCAGGATGATCTCCTGGCCCGCCATCATCGCTTCCTGCGCCAGTTCGCCCAGCGCGTCGATGAAGGCGACAGAGTCCTTCTTGGATTGCCCGGTGCGCTCGGACAGTGCTTCGATCAGTTCTTGTTTGGTTCGCATGGTGGCTCCTAAGTTGGCTGTAAACCTAGCATTATGCCAAGGATCTAGGCATTATGCGCCAACGTTGAGCCGGGTTGGCTGTTTTTGCGGCGGGCTGCGTGAAAAAAACCTTGCGCAACACGGACTTCGGCAAGCCGGGCGTGTTGGCTTCCGCGATTTTCCTTCCATCCATCCACCTGCCGCGCCGATGAATCTGCTCGATAAAATCCAACCCTTTTACGTCATGGAGTTGCTGGACCGCGCCAAGGCGCTGGAGCGGGCGGGGCGGGACGTCGTCCACATGGAAATCGGCGAGCCGGATTTTCCGACGCCGCCCGGAGTCGTGCGCGCCGGCATCGAGGCCATCGCGGCGGGCGAGGTGAAATACACCAGCGCCGCCGGCCTGCCGGCGCTGCGCGAGGCCATCGCCGGGTTTTACGCCGAACGCTACGGCGTCGAAGTGCCCGCCCGGCGCGTGTTCGTCACGCCCGGCGCGTCGGGCGCGTTCGTGCTGCTGCTGGCGGGCCTGGTGGCGCAAGGCGATGAGGTGTTGTTGCCCGATCCGGGCTATCCTTGCTATCCCAATTTCGTGCGCTTGTTCGGCGGCGAGCCGCGGCTGGCCCCGGTCGGGGCCGCGTCGAATTTCCAGCTCGACGCCGCGGCCCTGTTCCGGCATTGGACGCCGGCCACGCGCGGCGTGGTGATGGCCTCGCCGTCCAACCCCACGGGCACTTTGGCCAGTGGCGTGGCGTTGCGGGAAATCGCCGACTTTGTCGCCGCGCGCGGCGGGTTCTGGCTGTCCGACGAGATTTACCACGGCCTGGTCTATGGCGCGCGGGCGCGCAGCGCGCTGGAGTTTTCCGACCAGGCTTTCGTCGTCAACAGTTTTTCCAAATACTTCGGCATGACGGGCTGGCGCTTGGGCTGGGCGGTGGTGCCCGAGGCGTTTGTGGAGGCGGCGGAGCGGCTGGCGCAAAACCTGTTCATTTCCGCCCCCACGCATTCGCAGATGGCCGCGCTGGCGGCGTTCAGCCCGGACAACCTGGCGGAGCTGGAGCGGCGGCGGGGCGAGTTTGAGCGCCGCCGCGATTTTTTGTTGCGGGAGCTGCCCGGCCTGGGTTTTGAGATTCCCGTCCGGCCTGACGGCGCGTTTTATATTTACGCCGATTGCAGCCGCTGGACGGACGACAGTTTCGCCTGGGCTTGGCGCTTGCTGGAGGAGGCCCAGGTCGCCGTCACGCCGGGCAAGGATTTCGGCCTCAACGAGCCGGGGCGCTATCTGCGCTTCGCCTACACCGCCTCGCAGGCGCGCTTGGCCGAAGGCTTGGCGCGCATCCGGGCCTTCCTCGGCTGAGGCGGGTCAGCGCAACAACCCGGCCAGCCGTTCCTGGCTGAACATCCGCTGGAGGGTGAGGCCTTGGACGACGACCGAGAAGACGACGACGGCGAAAGTCATGTTCAGCAGCAGCGGTTTCCACGGGCTGTCGGGCAGCGAGACCGCGAGCGCCAGTGACAGCCCGCCGCGCAGCCCGCCCCAGGTCAGCAACTGGGTCAGGCCGAGGCAATCGGCGCGGATCACGCCCGCCGCGTTCAGCCCGCCGACGATGCCGAACACGGTCAGCGCGCGGGCCAGCAACACGGCGGTAATCGCGACCAGCGCCGGGACGCCCAGCACGACGCCCGGCAGCGGGTTGACCAGCACGACATGGAAGCCGACGAACACGAACAGCAGCGCGTTCAACACCTCGTCCAGCCCCGCCCAGAACGTCCGCAGCGGCGCGAGCGTGGCCTCGGCGATGCGCGGCGCGGTGAGGTTGCCGGTCAAAAGGCCGGCCACGACGGTGGCAATCGGCGCGGAGATCTCCACATGCTGGGCGGCGGCGTACAAGCAGGCCACGGTTCCCAGCGAGACGAGCAGGCCGGTGCGGTAGGTCGTCGAGCGCAGCATCAGGGCATGGATCAGCAGCCAGCCGGCGATCCCCATGGCCGCGCCGCCCAGCACTTCGCGCCCGAAAATCGACCCGGCCTCGCCGAGGCTGGCGTCGCCGCCGCTGATCGCCGTGCCGGCGAAGATCGTGAAAAACACCACGGCGACCCCGTCGTTCAACAGCGATTCGCCGTCGATGACCGTCTCCAGCGGCTTCGGCAGGCCCATTTTCGACAGGATCGCCAAGGCCGCGATGGGGTCGGTCGCGGCGATCAGCGCCCCGAACAGCAGCGCCTGGGCCAAGGTGGCCGCCACGCCGGCCAGCGCCAGCCCCGCGTAGACCAGGCCGCCGGTCAGCACGCAGGCCAGCCCGGTGCCGGCAAACGCCAGCCACAGCACCAGCCAGCGTTGCTCGCGCAGCGTGGCCCAGTTGACGCGCATGCTGCCGCGAAACAGCATGAAGCAGAGCACGCCTTTGAGCAGGGTGTCGTTCAGGTTGAACGACTGGGTGAGCTGGTGCAGCAGGCCGACGGCCCCTGACGGGACGAACAGCTCCAGCACCCGCAGCGCGCTAGTGGCCAGCACTGCCAGCAGCAGCAGGCCGATGTCGTGCTGCATCCGCAGCCAATGGTCATTGACGAAGCTCAACAGCGCGGCAACGCCGAACAGGCAGGCGACTGCCGTAAAGGTATCCATGGGTTCTCCTTAAGCGGGCGTAGCCGCCTGAATGGTGGTTGGGTTGACAATCAGTGGGGGTGGGCCTTGAGTTTACCCCGAAACGCCGCAGCAGGCTCAAGCCCCGTGGCGGCCGGCGGACAATAAACCACGGGCGTCCCGGCAGGAATCCGGCATTTCGCGGCCAGGCCGGTGTGGGCGTCGAGTTTGAACAATAGCCGCTTGGCGAGTGTCTGAGGCTTCATAAAAGTGGCCCACTGGCGTTAGGATCTGGGAATGTGGATAGTCAGGCTTGCGTTGAACCGACCTTACACGTTTGTCGTGGCGGCGTTGCTGATCCTGATTTTAGGGCTGGTGGCGATGGTGCGGACGCCCACGGATGTCTTTCCCGGCATCAACATCCCGGTGGTCAGCGTGATCTGGAGTTATACCGGGCTGGCGCCGGAGGAGATGGCCGACCGCGTCACCGGGCCATTTGAACGCGCCGCCACCACCACCGTCAACGACATCGAGCATTTGGAATCGCAGTCCCTGGGCGGGCTGGCGATCATCAAGCTGTTTTTCCAGCCCCACGTGAAAATTGACGGGGCGATTGCCCAGGTCACCGCGATCTCCCAGACCATGCTGCGGCAGATGCCGCCCGGCTCCACGCCGCCTTTGATCATCAGTTATTCGGCGTCCAATGTGCCGATCCTGCAATTGGGCCTCAGCAGCCCGACGCTGTCGGAACAGCAGTTGTTCGACATCGGCACCAGCCAGATCCGCACCCAGTTGGCGACCATCGAAGGCGCTTCGATCCCCTGGCCCTATGGCGGCAAGCAGCGGCTGATTGCCGTCGACCTGGACCCGAAGGCGCTGTTCGAGAAAGGCATGTCCGGCACCGATGTCATCAATGCGATCAACGCGCAAAACCTGGTTCAGCCCCAGGGCACCGCGAAGATCGGCGAGCGGGAATACAGCGTCGAATTGAACAGCTCGCTGAAGCGCGTCGAGGACATCAACGACATTCCGCTGAAGACGGTGAACGGGGCGGTGGTCTATGTCCGCGATGTCGCTTATGTCCACGACGGCTCGTCGTTCCAGACCAATATTGTCCGCAAGGACGGCCGCCGCGGGGCGCTGCTGACCATCATGAAAAGCGGCGGGGCTTCCACGCTGGCGATCGTCGACCGCGTGCTGCAAGCCCTGCCGTCGATTCTGGCCGGCGTGCCGGAGGGTTTGACTGTCGAGAAGACCATTGACCAGTCGCTGTTCGTCCGCGCGGCGGTGGACGGCGTGGTGCGGGAGGGCGTGATGGCCGCCGGCTTGACCTCGCTGATGATTTTGCTGTTTTTGGGAAGCTGGCGCAGCACTTTAATCGTCGCGGTGTCGATCCCGCTGTCCATCTTGTGCTCGCTGGTGGCGCTCAGCGCGCTGGGCGAGACTATCAACTTGATTACCTTGGGGGGCTTGGCCTTGGCCGTCGGGATTTTGGTGGACGACGCGACGGTGGAAATCGAGAACATCAACCGGCTGCTGCCTGGGGGCTTGGGGCTGCGCGAGACGATCCTGCTCGGGGCGCAGCAGATCGCCGTGCCCGCGCTGGTCGCCACCTTGAGCATTTGCATTGTGTTCGTGCCGATATTCTTCCTGCCAGGCATCGCCGGCTGGCTGTTTCGGCCCTTGGCCGAGGCGGTGGTGTTTGCGATGCTGGCGTCTTACCTGCTGTCCCGCACGCTGGTGCCCACGCTGGCGCTGTACCTGTTCCGTCCGGGGCGGCAAGCCGCCGGCCCGCCCGGCTTTTTCCTGCGGATTCACCAGCGCTTTGAAGACGGCTTTGAGCGTTTCCGGGCGGCTTACTGGGACATGCTGGCCGCCTGCCTGCGCCGCCGCCGCTTGTTTTCAAGCGTGTTCCTGTTGTGCTGCGCGGCGGTCTTGTGTCTCGCGCCTTGGCTGGGCGAGGATCTTTTCCCGGAGATCGACACCGGGCAAATCCGCCTGCACCTGCGCGGGCCGACCGGCATGAGGGTCGAAGAGACCGCGGCGTTGTGCGACCGGGTCGAAAGCGTGATCCGCCGCCACATACCGCCTGAGGCCTTGAAAAGCATCCTGGACAATGTCGGCGTGCCTTACAGCGGCATCAACCTGTCCTACAGCACCAGCGGCACGATAGGCACCTCCGACGCTGAAATCCTGATCTCGCTGCAGCCGTCCCGGCGCGCCGTCGCCGAGTATTCGTCCCTGCTGCGGCAAGTCTTGCCCAAGGAATTTCCGGGCACGGCGTTTTTTTTCCAGCCGGCCGGCATTGTCAACCAGATCCTCAATTTCGGTTTGCCCGCCCCGATTGACATCCAGTTGATCGGCCAGCAGATGGACGCGAATTACGCGCTGGCCCGCACGCTTCTCCAGCGGGTGCGCGCCATCCCCGGCGCGGTGGACGCGCACATCCACCAGTTGTTCGATTTGCCCAAGCTCAAGGTGGACGTGGACCGCGTCCGCGCGCAGGGCGTCGGGCTGACCCAGCGCGACGTGGCCAACAATGTGCTGACTTCGTTAAGCAACAGTTTCCAGACCGCGCCGAATTTTTGGTTGAGCCCGCAGGGCATCGTCTACAGCCTCAGCGCGCAAACGCCGCAGTTCCGCGCCGACACGCTGGACAAGATCCGCGCGCTGCCGGTGATCGGCGGCGATGGCCAGCAACAGATACTCGACAACCTCGCCACGATCTCGCGCCAGGCGGGCGCGGCGGTGGTCAACCACTACAACACCCAGCCGGTCATCGATATTCTGGCCGGCGCGCAGGGGCGGGATCTGGGCGGCGTGGCCGCCGACATCGAGCGGGAATTGGCGGCGGCGAAGCGCGGGCTGCCGCGTGGCACCCGCTTGAACCTGCGCGGCCAGGTCGAAACCATGCGGGATTCTTTCGCCGGGCTGCGCGTCGGGCTGGGGTTTTCCATCGTGCTGGTGTACTTGCTGATGGTGGTCAATTTCCAGTCCTGGACCGACCCGTTCATCATCATCACCGCGCTGCCCGGCGCGCTGGCCGGCATCGTCTGGATGCTGTTCGTCACCGGCACGACGCTGAACGTGCCCTCGATGATGGGCGCGATCATGGGCATCGGCGTGGCCACGTCCAACAGCATCCTGCTGGTCAGCTTTGCCGGCGCGCAAATGCGGGAGGAGGGCAAAGACGCTGTCCAGGCCGCGCTGGCCGCCGCGCACACACGGCTGCGGCCGATTCTGATGACCGCGCTGGCGATGACCGTCGGCATGGCCCCGATGGCGCTGGGGCTGGGGGAGGGCGGCGAGCAGAACGCCCCGCTGGGACGCGCCGTCATCGGCGGGCTGCTGTTCGCGACGGTGGCGACGCTGTTCTTCGTGCCGGTGGTGTTCAGCGTGCTGCGCCGCAAAGGCTATGGGGACGGGACGGAGGCGGCATGAAAAAACGCCAGGGCTGGATATTGCTTGCCATCGCGCTGGTTTTCTCCGGGCTGACCGCCTGGGGCGTCCACCAGCGCTTCAAGGCCCGCGCCGAGTTGGATCTTGCGCAGCGCGCCGCCGCCCGGCAGACGGTCGCGGTGGCCCACCCGCAAGCCTCGCAGGCGTCCAGCGAACTCGTGCTGCCGGCCAATGTGCAAGCCTTCCTGGAAACGCCGCTCTACGCCCGCACCAACGGCTATCTGAAAAAATGGCATGCCGACATCGGCGCGAAAGTGCGGGCCGGACAGTTGCTGGCGGAGATCGACACGCCGGAAGTCGACCAGCAGTTGCTGCAAGCGGAGGCCACCGAAGCCCAGGCCGCCGCCAACTTGGATATTGCGCGGAAAACCAGCGAGCGCTGGCAGGCGCTGTTGAAAACCCATTATGTTTCGCAGCAAGAAGCCGACCAGAATCTCGCCCAGTTCCACGCCCGGGAAGCCGATTTGCAAGCGGCGAAGGCCGCTGTCCAGCGCCTTAAAGTGCTGCAATCCTTCAAGGCGGTCAGAGCGCCGTTCGAGGGGACGGTGACGGCGCGGCGGGTGGACGTGGGCGCCCTCGTCACCGACGGCGCGGCCCAGCCGCTATTCCGCATCGCCCAGGCCCATGTCCTGAGGGTCTACGCCTATGTTCCGCAAGCCTACAGCGCCGAAATACAGCCAGGCCTGGACGCGGAGTTGGAAATTCCCGAATACCCGGCCCGTTTCGCCGGCCAGGTCGCGCATACCGCCGGCGCCATCGACCCGGCGACGCGCACGCTGTACACCGAGGTGCAAGTGCCGAACCCCGGCGGAAGCCTGTTGCCGGGCGCGTTTGGGCGCGTGCATTTCAAGCTGCGCGCGGCCAGGCCGGTGCTGACGGTTCCCGCCAACGCCCTGATTTTCCGCGCCCAAGGCACCCAAGTCGCCGTCGTCGGAGACCCGGGCGGGGCAGTGCGTTTGCAGGCGGTCAGGCTGGGCCGCGATCTGGGGTTTGCGTTGGAAGTGCTGGAAGGGCTGAAACCGGAAGACTGGATTGTGCTCAATCCGGCGGATTCGATCAGCGACGGCGACATCGTCGACGTGGCCAAAGGCCCGTGAGCGGAGGCATTTGGGCACCTCGAAAAACCTTGCACTTCGACAAGCTCAGTGCGAACGGCGTTAATAAAATCAACCTCTTCCGTTCGTGCTGAGCCTGTCGAAGCCTGTCCTGAGCTTGCCGAAGGGCATGAACGGAAGAGGTTTTTCGAGGTGCCCATTTGCTAGCGTGCAACGTTCCATTTACCGATTCTAGGTTTTTTTGCCCGCCTGAAAGCGTTACTTTGTCATCGATTGTTTGGGCAAACCCAAACCGGGGACGCCCTGGACGCATTCTGCCGAGGAGACCTTCCATGCACCTGCGCGAGAACACCCCCATCCGGTTTATTCTGCACGCCCTACCGTCGAGGATCGACAAGAAAACGGCCGGCATCGCCGCCACGCTGGCCGTCTTGATCCTATTCGGCGACGCGGTTTTTCCATTGCTCGGCCATGGGCTTTACCTCCTGGTCGAATTGCTTGAGCAGGAGAGCGAGAACCTGCTCGAATTCGCCTTTGGCCTGTCGACGCGGGAAGCGCAAATCCTCATCGTCTGGGTCGGCCTGCCGGCCGTCTGCGTCTGGGGCTGGCGTCTATCGCGCAAGCCGCGGGCCGTCCTCAAGGCGCGCTGGGCCGCGTTTTTGAACTGGGTCAACGGCGATTGGAGCGTCGAGGACTGGTTCCGCATCCTGGCTTTGATCGCGGTGTTGAGCGCGGCGCTGTATTTCATCGTCTGAGCGGGACAGCAGGGCTGATTTTGTCTGCAAAGCCCTTGTTTGTCAGCCAGGTTGCGCCGCCGCCCGCTTGATCCGCCTCGGCTCCTCGTCAACCAGGGACTTTAATTGGCGGACTTCCTCCTCAGTATAAATAGGCGGCCTTCCAGACCGGGGCAGGTTTTTCAGCGCACAAACACCATCGCTTTCAAACCGGTTGATCCAAATGCTCACAGTATCCCTATCGACGGAGAATATTTCCGCGACCTGGCCCACCGAGTGGCCCCTTCGTCGGCGCATCCTATGCGGGCTTAAGGATTTTTCCGTTCGCCCTGAGCGTAGTCGAAGGGCTCACCACGAACGACTTAAGTTAATGGCTTTGAAGCGGGAGCGTGGGAACTAGGAACCCCGGCAAGTAAAGCTTGTCAAATTGCATTCCCACGCCAAGCTCGGGGATGGGAAAACACACACCTCTTACGATAGCATCGAATAGAAAAATGACCAAAATCGCAGCAGTATTCATCCTCTTTGGCGCATGGCTGTCCATGGCCAATCCCGTTTGGGCGGAGTCTGACAAGGAGATCCAGGAAAAGGCGCTGAAAGCGCGTGAACAAAACCAGGGTGCCGTTGACCATTCGGCCCATATCGGTTCCGAAGCGGCGGCTGGCCAATTCCGGGGGGTTTTCTATGGCTACCTGCCCTGCCATGAAAAAGATTGCAACGGCCTGAAAATGACCTTGTCTTTGAATATCAACAATAAATATCTTTTGGTCAGCCAACCTGCCAAGGTGTTTAATAGGGAATCTTTTGAAAAAGGGACATACGAATGGGATGAAACCAAAGGCATCCTCTTGCTCACCCCTTATCAGAATGCGCCGCGGCGGAAGCTTGCCATCAAGGATGAAGGGACTTTGCTCTATCTGAGCGAGGAAGCCATGGCCAAAAGCGGGGATCAGGATGAATATCTGTTGAAAAGAGCCGACAAGGCAGGAAACCGGGAAATGCACATCCATTGAGGTTCGTTTCCCGCCGCATCCTGCGGCCTTGGCGAGTTTGACTTCGCGCACCGGGCAAGTCCACCGCGCCGCCATCATCGACGGGCGGCGTCGATCCCGGCCCGTGCCGAGGGTTTCGGCGTCGCCACCACGCCGGATTGGCCGGGCGGCGCGCGGGCCGGGGGCGGGGCCGAAGCGCCCTGAAGAGGCGGCGGCAATCCGCTGCCGCGGAATCTTGGCGGCGGGATTCGTCGCGGCGCGGACATTAAAACGGCCGGTCTGCGGGAAGGTTTCGCCGGCGGCCGGCACCCGCGCGCCCAGACGCCGCGAAAGACGCGGGGATTTGGCCGGGGCGGCCTTTGACGCCCGTCGCGCTTGGATCGTCCATGGTTTGGGGAAAATAGGCTGTGTGGAATATTCCATTATAACGGAAATTTTTTAAATCCCCCCGGCCCCCTTTTTGAAGAAGGGGCGAGTTAGTTATAACCTTTGCGCTATTCGTTCTTGGAGCAGGGTTGGGTTAACCCCTATAGTGTCGCCTGACTTTATAGGATTGACGCCCATGACACTTCTCACCTTTCCCAATCCCCACCAGATGGCTTTGTCGATCCGGGCCACGGCGCTGGTGTTTGAAGATCCGAAATCCAACGCCTTATTGCGGCGCATCGAACTGGTCGCGCCCAGCGAGGCGAATGTGCTGGTCATCGGCGAAACCGGCACCGGCAAGGAGTTGATCGCCCGCCATGTCCACCAGTTGAGCAAGCGGGCGGACGGGCCGTTTATCGCCGTCAATTGCGGCGCGTTGACCGACTCGCTGGTGGAAAGCGAGCTGTTCGGCCATGAGAAAGGCGCGTTCACCGGGGCGGTCAACGCCAAGGAGGGCTGGTTCGAGGCGGCCCACGGCGGCACTTTGTTCCTGGACGAGATCGGCGACTTGCCGCTGTCGACCCAGGTGAAACTGCTGCGGGTGTTGCAGGAGCGCGAGGTGGTGCGCGTCGGCTCGCGCCGTCCGATCCCGATTGACGTGCGCCTGGTCGCCGCGACCAATGTGCATCTGGAAGAGGCCGTCGCCGCCGCGCGCTTCCGCGAAGATTTGTATTTCCGCCTCAGCGTCGCGGTGCTGGAGCTGCCCGCGCTGCGCAAGCGGCCCGGCGACATTCTGCCCTTGGCCCGGCATTTTTTGCGCCTGTACGGCCACAAGCTGGGCAGCCCGCAGGCCCGGCTGTCGGCCGAGACCGAGGCCGCGCTGCTCGCCCATCCTTGGCCGGGCAACATCCGCGAGCTGGAAAACGTCATCCACCATGCCGTGCTGGTCTGCCAGGACAATCTGGTGCAGCCGGGGCATTTGCATTTGAGCCGGATGGAGTCGCGCAGCGCGCCTGTCAAAGCCGCGAGCCGCGAGGACGCGCTGGAGGAGGCTTTGATCGCGCTGTTCGAGGAGGACTACCCCGACCTGCACGCCAAGCTCGAACACGCCATCATGCGCACGGCTTACCGCTATTGCCAGAACAACCAGTTGCAGACGGCCCGGCTGCTCGGCATCAGCCGCAACATCGTGCGGGCGCGGCTGATCCACTATGGCGAGTTGAATCCGAAAACCCAAGCCGCCGCGCCCCGGGCGGACTACTCCGAATTGCCCAAATTGGACGCCGCTTTCGCCATCGCGGATTGAGCGCGCGTCTCCACTTCCGCAAGCCTGTCCCCAGGCCAGGCCCATTCTCGAAGGAAGCGTTCCTGGAAACCGCTCCGTGTCGCGCGTGGGTGCGGGTTTGCCTTGGCACGCTTAGTACGCCGGCGCCGACGATTCGTACCGCAAGCCCTTTTTGCCGGCCTGCTCGCGCACCGCGCCGAACAGCTTCTGGTCTAGCGAGTCTTTCGCGCCGCCGCGCTGGTCCATTTCCGCTTTGATGTGGGCGGCGCGCTGGCTGGCCAGTTCGTCGATCTGCTGTTTCAACTCCGCCCGTTCCTGGGCTTTTTCCTCGACCAGCGCTTGTCGCGCCGCCGGCGGCATCGCCTGCATGGGCGCGGGCAGTTGGTCGCGGTCGATCTTGGACAAATCCACCCGGCCTTGGCTGACCTCCTCCACCAGTTCCTTGTCGCCCAGCCGGTTGGCCGCACCGCTGTCCGAGGCGTTGAAGGTGGCCCGGCGGGCGCGGGATTCGACCGAGGACAGCGCGTTGAGCTTGGCGGCGGCGTCTTGCTTGGCCTGGGTCTTGGCTTTTTCCCGGGCGTCGCCGTAATACAGCCGGGTCGCGTCCATCTTGGCGGACAGTTCGGCCAGCTTTTTGTCGTAAGGCGTGGCCACGGCGACCGCGCCGCCGGCCTGGCCGACTTGGACATACTGGCCTTGGCCCAGTTGCGCGATCTGCCGCCATTCGCCCGAGGTCGCGGTTTCGTCGCCGCATTGGATGGTGTTGACGACGATGCCGCGCTGCTGGGCTGTTTTCAATGTGTCGGCGTATTTGACGTCGTCAGGGTAGTCCATATGCGGCGGCGCGTCGCCGACCAGGAACACGGCTTTGTAGGCCTTGGGGTTTTGGCTCCAGGAGACGGCGTGGACGGCGTCGTACAGGCCCTGGTTGACGCTTTCGGGGCCATCGCCGCCGCCTGCGGCGGAAAAGTCCATCAGCTTCGCGTAGACGCCGTCGAGGTCGGTGGACAAGTCCACCACTTTGGTCACATAGTCGTCGCCGCGGTCGCGGTAGGCACCAGCCCGATGCGGATGACCGGCGCAGGCCGGGCCTGGGCCATGCTGGTGGCGATGGACCAGATTTTCTCCTTCGCCGCCTGGATCAGCCCGCCCATGCTCCCGGTGGTGTCCAATACGAACACCACGTCGATTTGCGGCCGCGTGTCTGGATTGGCCGGGGCCGCCGACGGGGCCTGCGCGGGGGCGGGGTTCGCCGCGGCGAATAAATTGGCCTGCTCGGCGGGGTAGGCCAGCACGGCGGCGACGGTGAAGGCGGACAGGGCAAAATACAGTGGCTTGGTTTTCATGGCGGTTTCCTTAAAGTCTCAAGAGGACGAGGCGAGGTCGCGCAACGCGGCTTCGGCGGCGCGGCATGCGCGTTGGAAGCGGTCGTCGGCGGAAGGGGGCCGGCTGTCGGCCTGCCGCGGGGCCAGCCTTTGTGGAATCAGCACGAACAGCGCCTGGCTCAAGAAAAAACACCAGACACTGAGCAGCAGGCTACCGGAACGGGCCGCCGCCGCCAGCGCGAAGGCCAGGCACCAGCCGTTCAGCGCCAGGTCGGCCAGCGCGGCGGCCAGGCTCTGGTGGAAAAACAGCGAGCGCAGCAGCCAGGTTAGGCCGACATGGGCGAGCAGGAACACCGGCAGCGGCGGAGACCACAGCCCGACCGCCAGCGCAATGGCCAGCCAAGCCAGCAACGCGGTCAGCCGTCCGGCGCGCGCGCGGGCCAGGGCCAGCAGGTAGAGGCAATACGCCAGCCCGAGCCCGGCGACGACCAGCCGCAACACGAGTCCTACCGGCCAAATCCACGTCAAAGTGTCGAACAGCGCCTCGGCCACCAGGCTGGCGGCCAAAGCCAGCCCCACGCCTGCTAAAAAACTGGGCGTTCTCATGACACGCTCCGGTTTTGCTTCTCGCGCAGCAAAGCCACTTCGACCTCGTCGTCGTCTACCGGGCCGTCGCCGCGCCAGTCGTCCGCGCCGGTGTGGCCGAGGAGGGCCAAGGCTTCGGCTTGTTGGCGGATGGCCTCCAGGCGGCGTTGGTTTTCGGCGATGCGCGCTTGGCCTTCGGCCCATTCGGTGTCCAAGGCCGCGCGCTGCCGGCCCAGGGCTTGCAAGGCGCGCTCGGCCTCCAGCCGGCGTTTGACCGCGCCGCGGGCCAGGCCGTCTTGCCCTGCGTCCAGGCACAGCGCGGTTTCCGCCAGCAGGTTTTGCACGGTGTGTCCGCGCTCGGCGAGGGCGGCGGCCAGGGCTTCGCGCCGGCGGGCCAGCGCCAGGCTGTGGCGGCGGTCTTCCTCCAGCGCCTCCTCCATCTCGCGCAGCGACAGCCGCAACAGGGTTTCCGGCTCTTCGGCGCGGTCGAGCAGCGCGTTCAGGTCGGCGCGGAATAAGCGGGCAAAGCGGGTCATCAAGCTCATGGCGAATCTCCTTCGCAGGTGGTTTTGCGTAAGTCAAGGTTTAAAAAGGGCAAAAGCCGCTCCAACAGGACAAGATTTAAGAAAAGCGCCTCACGCAACGGCGCGACGTTCGCAACGTGACAGAAACATCCTCGCTTGAGCCTGCGAAATCCGCAGGGCTCGATTTCCCCGGGACGGAGCCAGTCTAGGCGCGCGGGCCGGCGGATCGTAGGGCGGGTTTGGTAAAACTTCGGCGCGGCGGTTTACCTAAAATTTACCTGCCTGCGGGCCGCAGGCTTGTTAAGCTGTAGGCTATGCCACGCAAAATCCGCCTATTGGTTGTTGAAGACGAGCCGGCCATCCGCGTCGGCCTGGCCGACGTGTTCGTGTTCCATGGTTATGACGTGGAGACGGCGGCGGACGGGCGCGAAGGCTTGCGGCTGGCCTTGAGCGGCCAGTTCGACCTGGTGTTGCTGGATCTGATGCTGCCGGGCATCAACGGCTTCGAGGTGTGCGAGCGGATTCGCCAGGCCGACCCTGAGCTGGCGGTCATCATGCTGACCGCCAAGACGGCTGATGAAGACGTGATCCACGGCTTGTCGCTGGGCGCGGACGACTATGTGGCGAAGCCGTTCTCGGTCGCCCAGTTGGTGTTGCGGGTGCAGGCGGTGCTGCGCCGCGCGCGGGTCGGCGTGGAATTGGAACACCAGTTCCGCCTCGGCGAGACGGTGATCGACACCCGCAACCTGTCCGGCCAGCGTGGCGGGCAGGTCTTTAATTTCACCCGGCGGGAAATCGAGGTGCTGCAATACCTGCGGGCGAACGCCGGCCACCCGGTGCCGCGCGAGGAACTGCTGGTCAAGGTGTGGGGCTACAACCGCCAGATGGACATCGAAACCCGCACGGTGGACATCCATATCGCCAAGCTGCGGCGCAAGATCGAGCCCAACCCCGCCGAGCCGCGCTTTCTGGTGACCGTGCGCGGGGCGGGCTACCGGCTGGTGTTGGAGTAGCGCCATGCCCGCCAAGCTGGCCGGCTGGGATCGTCAACGGCTGCGCCTTTTGCTCGGCCTGTTTTTCTTGGCGCTGGCGACCCCGGCCGCGCTGCTGGTCGTCCAGGCCCAGCGCCAGTTGAAATGGGAGTCCTTCCACCAGCACCAAGGCTGGGCGGAGGAATTGTCGGCCCGCGTCGACGCCCGCCTGCGGCGGCTGGTCGACGCCGAGGAGGCGCGCTCGTTTTCCGATTACGCGTTCCTGGTCGTCGCCGGCGATCCGTCGGCGAATTTTGTGCAGCGCTCGCCGTTGTCGGAATACCCGCCGAAATCCGGGGTTCCAGGTCTGGTCGGTTATTTTCAAATCGACGCGCAAGGCGTGTTCAGCACGCCGTGGCTGCCCTTGCAGCCGGGCGATTCGGCGGCGGCTTATGGCGTCGCGCCACAGGAGTTGGCGCAGCGCCTGGCCGCGCAGGCGCGGGTGTTGGAGGTGCTGGGCCGCAACCGCCTGGCCCGCGAGCGGGCCAAGCCCGCGCCCTTGGCCGAGGCGCGCCAGGACGCGGCAAAAGCCGACGCCGTGGCGGACAAGGATCAAAGCCCGCCGCCCGCCCCGGCACCGGCGCAAGCGCTGGTGTCGCAAGCCCCGTTTGACGAACTCAGCGCGGCCCCCGCGCCCAAGCAGCGGGCCTTGGAACCTTCGAAGAAGGCCGAGGAGGCCCTGGCCGAATCCTTGCCGCAGGCGCTGGGCGGGATCGCGGCCAAGCTGTCCAGCCGCGCCGGGCGCAAGGAGCGAAGCGCCTTGCCGGAGCCGGTGGAACAAAAAGCCAAGTCCGCCGCGCCGCCGCCGGTCAGGGTCGCGACCTTTGAAAGCGAGATCGACCCGTTTGAATTCAACCGCCTCGACAGCGGCCATTTCGTGCTGTTCCGCAAAGTCTGGCGCGACGGCCAGCGCTACATCCAGGGCCTGGTCGTCGAGCCCGGGCCGTTTCTGCGCGAGACGGCCGGCGCGGAATTCCAGGCCACGGCGCTGTCGCGGATGAGCCGCCTGGCGGTCGTCTACCGCGGCGGCACGCTGGCGGCGTTCGACGCGGCGGCGGGCCAGTACTGGGACGAGGCGGGCGGCTTACGCGGCGAGGGGCTGTACCGCGCACGCTTGTCCGCGCCGCTGAGCGAGTTGGAACTGGCGTTCACCTTGGCCCGCCTGCCGGCCGGCCCCGGCGCGGCGCTGGTCGCCTGGCTGGCCGGCATCCTCGTCATTGTGCTGGTCGGCGGCTTCGCGCTGCTGTACCGCCTGGGCCTGCGCCTGATGACGCTGGCCCGCCAGCAGCAGGATTTCGTCTCCGCCGTCAGCCACGAATTGAAGACGCCGCTGACCTCGATCCGGATGTATGGCGAAATGCTGCGCGAAGGCTGGGCCACGGAAGAGAAAAAAGCCGTCTACTATGAATTCATCTGCGCCGAGAGCGAGCGGCTGTCGCGGCTGATCGCCAATGTGCTGCAACTGGCGCGGATGACGCGCAACACGCTGGAGATCGCGCCGAAGCCGGTGGCTGCGGGCGAGTTGGTCGACAGCGTGCGGGCGAAGGTCAAATCGCAGGTGGAGCGCGCCGGCTTCGCGCTGTGTGTGGCCTGCGAGGGGGACGCCGCGCAAGCGGTGGTCGACGCCGACGCCGACGGTTTCGCGCAAATCATGATCAACCTGATCGACAACGCGCTGAAATTCTCGGCCAAGTCCGCGCAAAAACAGATCGACATCGGCTGCCGCCACCAGGGTGGCCGCGTCGTGTTTTGGGTGCGCGATTACGGGCCGGGCGTGCCCAAGGCGCAGATGCGGCAGGTCTTCAAGCTGTTTTACCGGGTGGAGAACGAACTGACCCGCGAGACCGCCGGCACCGGCATCGGCTTGGCGCTGGTGCGCCAGTTGGCCCAGGCCATGGGCGCGGAGGTCGAATTGCTGAACCGCGCGCCGGGGGCTGAGTTCCAACTGCGGTTCAAGCCGTCTAGGCAAAACCAGGCATAGGCTTCGAGCGCGTTAAGATTTACACTAGCCTCGGCAGCGCCGGGCGCACACCCGCGCAAAGCCAGTGGTTGCACTATTTTCTAGCCGTTTTGTGGGGGTATCCTATGCGTAAACCTTCTTTGTTCCTTGTCTTTGCGGCGGCGGCCTCGGTGTTGGCCGCTTGCTCCCACGGCCCGGCCAAGGTGGACACCGCGTCCAAGCCGGCCCGGCACCCGGCCTCATCCTCGTTGGCGTCCAGGCCCTACCAGGACGGCGGCGCGTTTCCCAGGCCCCAGGCGCTGGAGCCGGCCATCGGGTTTTGGCGTAAAACCTACGCCGTCTGGCGCCGCTCGCAGGTGGTCGTGCATGACGACCGCCATCTCAATATCGTCTATGAAGTCATCGACCTGCCGGGCTACGTCGGCGACAGCCTGTCGGCGGAGCAAAAGGACTGGGTCGCCGCGCGCCGCGACTGGTGGAGGGCGCGGCTGTCCGAGTTGCAGCTCAAGCTGGCCTCGGGCGAGCCGCCGGACGCCAACGACCGGCCGTTGATCGCCACGCTAGAAGCCGGCGGCAGGCTCCAGGCCATCCTGCCCGGCGCGGCCGAGCGCGTCCGCTCGCAGCGCGGCATGCGCGAGCGTTTCATGAAAGGCTTGGAAATCGGCGCGCGCTATGAGCGGACGTTCCGCAAAATCTTCCGCGACGCCGGGCTGCCCGAGGACTTGGCCTATCTGCCGCACGTCGAGTCCTCGTTCCAGGCCTCGGCGCAATCCTCGGCCGGCGCGGTCGGCGTCTGGCAATTCACCCGCGGCGGAGCCGAGAAATATTTGACCGTCAACGCCCGCGTCGACGAGCGCCTGGACCCGATAGCCTCCACCTATGGCGCGGCCCGGTATCTGCGCGACGCCTATGCCAAGCTGGGCGACTGGCCGACCGCGCTGACCTCCTACAACCACGGCGTCAACGGCATGGCCCGCGCCAAAAACCAGGTCGGCAATGATTTTGTGCGCATCGTCCAGCAATACGACAGCCCCAAGTTCGGCTTCGCCTCGCGCAATTATTACGCCGAATTCCTGGCCGCCCGCGACATCGCGCGCAACCCCGGGGAATTTTTCGCCGAGGCGGTCAGCGACGCCGGCCCCCAGGATTGAGGGCCGGCGCCCGGTTTGGGAATGCGCAAACAATGGGTCGCGGTCTTGGTGCTGGGCGTGGCCGCCGTGGCGGGCGGGCTGTTTTGGTGGCGCGAAAGAGCGGTCGCCGTCAGCGTCGTCAAGCCCACGCGCGGCCCGGCGGTGGAGGCGGTTTACGCGACCGGCACCGTGGAGCCCTCGGTCATGCTGCCTATCGCGTCCCGGCAGGCCGGCCATCTGGTGGAAATCAATGTCGGCGAAGGCAGCCGGGTGGTCAAAGGCCAGGTCATGGCCCGGCTGGACGACACCGATTTGAACAACGCCGTGGAAGAGCTCGCCGCGCATACGCGGTTCGCGCGCAGCCAATACCAGCGCACCCAGGAACTGGTGGGCCGCAATCTGGTGGCCAGGGTCGAGCTGGACCGGGCGCTGTCCGACCTGCAAGCGGCGGAAGCCGCCGAAAAGCGCGCGGGCGCGCTGCGCGGCTTCATGGCGCTGACCGCGCCCGCCGACGGCCTGGTCATCCGCCGCGACGGCGAAGTCGGCCAGTTCATTCCCGTCGGCCAGGCCGTGTTCTATCTGTCCTGCTGCGCGCCGCTGCGGGTGACCGCCGAGATCGACGAGGAAGACATCCCCCGGGTGCGTCTGGGCCAGAAAGTGGTCATGCGCGCCGACGCGCTGCCTGAGCAGGTGTTCGACGGCGAAGTCCAGGAAGTCACGCCCAAGGGCGATCCGGTCGCGCGCAGCTACCGGGTGCGCATCCGGCTCGCCAACCCGGCCAAACTGCAAGTGGGCATGACGATGGATGCCAACCTGATCGTCTCCGAACGGCAAAACGCGCTGCTGGTGCCGTCCTTGGCGGTCCAGAACGGGGCCGTCTGGGTCGTCGCCGACGGCAGGCTGCATCGGCAAACAGTGCGCGTCGGCCTGGCCGGCGCGGTCCGCACCGAAATCGTCGCAGGATTGGCCGCCGGCGCCCAGGTCGTCGATGCGCCGCCGGAAAACCTCCGCGAGGGGGCCGCCGCGCGCATCCGCCCGGCATCTCCCGCGTCGGCCCCCTGATGCTGATCCAGCTCCAGGTCGCGATCACCCATTTGACCGGCCGCAGGCGGCAGACGGTCGTCTCGCTGACTGGCGTCGTGCTGGGCGTCGCGTTCTTCCTGGCGGTGTCCTCGTTGATGCGCGGCTCCGAGAAGGACTTCATCAAGCGCCTGGTCGACAACAGCCCGCACATCACCGTGTCCGACGATTACCGCTTTGCCCGCGTCCAGCCGGCCGAGCTGCGCTGGGCGGACGGGGCGGTGAAGATCAGCCGCGTCAAGCCGCAATTGGAGACGCGAGGCATCCGCGGCTACCGCCAAAAGCTCGAATTTGTCGAGTCCTTGCCCGGTTTGAAAGCCGCGCCGGTGCTGCTCGGCTCGGCGGTGCTGGTGTTCGCGGGCCGCGAGGAAGGCGTGACCTTGTCAGGCATCGTCCCGGCCAAGATGAAGACGGTGTCCACGATCCAGCAGAAGATGGTCGAAGGCTCGCTCGACGCGCTGACGGCCAACCCCAATGGCATTGTGATCGGCAAGGGGCTGGCGCAAAAATTCAACCTCAGGCTCGGCAGCACCGTCAGCGTCGTGGCCTCGCAAGGCGCGAGCCGGCCGATGAAAGTGGTCGGCCTCTTCCGCACCGGCAACTCCAACTACGACGAGACGCAGACCTTCACCGTCCTCAAGCGCGCCCAAGCGATGTTCGACCGGCCCAACCGGGCCAACCGCTTCGTGATCCAGATCGACGACCCTTACGCCGCGCGCGAGGTCGCCCGCCGCATCGAAGCCGCCGTCGGCTACAAGGCGGTGTCGTGGATCGAGGCGTCCGAGGATGTTCTCAGCGTGCTGCTGGTGCGCAACCTCATCATGTACAGCGTGGTGTCGGCGATCCTCATCGTCGCCTCCTTCGGCATCTACAACACCTTGTCGACCATCGTGCTGGAAAAGACCCGCGACATCGCGATCTTGAAATCCATGGGCTTCCACGCCCGCGACGTGCGGCTGATCTTCCTGTTTGAAGGCGGCATCATCGGCCTGGCCGGGAGTTTCTTTGGCCTGGGCCTGGGGGTATGCTTCATGCAGTTGCTGTCGCAGATCCAACTAAAGCCGCCGGGTGTCTCGGAAAAAGTCTTTCTGCCGGTGTGGTGGGGGCCGGAGCAGTTCGCCATCGCCGCCGCCTTTGCGATGGGCTCCTGCCTGCTCGCCGCGTACCTGCCGGCGCGCCGCGCGGGCCGCGTGCATCCGGTGGAGATCCTGCGGGGCGCGGCGTGACGGCGGTGCTGCGCGCCGAAAACCTGGTGCGCGTGCTGCCCGGCGAGGTGCCGGTGACGCTGGTCGACGGCGTCAGCCTGGCCATAGACCCGGGCGAGTTCATCTGCATCATGGGCCCGTCCGGCTCCGGCAAATCCTCGCTGCTGTATCTGCTGGGCCTTTTGGACGTGCCGACCTCGGGGCGGGTCTGGGTCGACGGCGAGGACACCTCGTCCTATGGCGAGGACTTGCTGGCGAACCGCCGCTTGGAGAAGCTCGGCTTCGTATTCCAGTTTCATTTCCTGCTGGCCGAATTCTCGGTGCTTGACAACATCGTCCTGCCGATGCGCCGGCTCGGCAGGCTCGACGCGGCCTCGGCCCAGGCGCGGGGCATGGAATTGCTGGCGCGGCTGGGTGTCGCCGAGCAGAGCGCCAAGCACCCGCACCAGCTCTCCGGCGGTCAACGCCAGCGCGTCGCCATCGCCCGCGCGCTGGCCAACGACCCGCTGATCGTCCTGGCCGACGAGCCGACCGGCAACCTGGACTCCAAATCGGGCGGCACGGTGCGCCAGATTCTGCAAGACCTGGCCCACCAGATGGGCAAGACCGTCGTGGCCGTGACCCACGACGCCTCCTTCGCCGCCGCCGCCGACCGCCGCATTGGCATCGTCGACGGCAAAATCAACGCCGATTGGAGGCCGGGGTGAGGTTTGCAATTAAGGTAGCTTCAGCAGCGGAAGCTTGCCACGCTGTATTGTATACGGCCTCATACGCTTCGCTGCATTGTGTTCTACGCGAGCTTACCGCGTTTGATCCTTGCCAGTGGCGCAAACCCCAGGCCCAGCAAAGCGACAGTCGGGGGTTCGGGCAGCGCTTGGAGATTGGCGACCTGCGTGGTCGGCGAGATTTCGGGGACGAATGGACTGCCGTTGACGGAAATCTCCGGGAACACGTGGAAATAGCTGTCCGTGTAATTCGTGCCGTTGACGACCGAAAACGTGCTGCTGCCGGTTGTCGGCTGGTTCGACCTAGAGCGGAACTGGACTGGTATGCCCCCGATGGAACCGGTCAAATCGAAATCCATTCGCGTCGCGAAAGTGCCGACTTCGCTGTCGCTAGTCCGTCCATACGCGGTCACGGTGGCGGGGCCGAACAATTCGGCGCTGGTAACCGGCCCGCCATTGACAGACACCTGCGCGATGACTTCCGAATCGGTGGTTTCAACCTCGTTGCCACCAGAAAAGTCGAACGTGAGAGGCGGCGGGAAAAACACATGCACCGCGCTGAGTACGCAGAACTGATTACCGCCGATGTCGGCGCAAGCGCCAGAGCTATTGAGGAAATAGGCGGTGCCTGATGTAGTCAGCGGGATCAGGGTAAGATCGGGGGTTTGAACCGGGATCGCAGCGGCCTGCCCCATCGTCGCGGCGTATAGAATGGCAGTCAATGTGGACATTGAAAAGAGACGATGATTCATATTTCATACCCTCTATGTTGTGGGTTTAATTGATTTATTCAGATTCAAAACAATAGAACCTGTTTAAAAATTTTAAAGCATGTCATAAAAATTTTTCAACCATATTTTTTGTATTGTAATTTTAGAAGAAGCGGAATACTGCTTGATCGCATTGAAAACCATTTGGCGCGGGTTGTCTCAATCCAAAAGACGACAGGCGCTTGCGGCCATATCGGTTATGGGCACGGGCTTGGCCCATCCATCCGCTTTGGGCGGGGAAGCCAGGGCCGTAGGGTGGGTTAGGCGCGTTTCGGCAAGGCTTGATGTTTCCCCTGGCTTGCACGCGCCGTAACCCGCCACCGCGCGGAATCGGCGGGTTACGGCGCGCGGTCGGAACGGGGTCTTTTGTGGCTTTGTGTGGCGCACATAACCCGCTCTGCGGCTGGCGAATTTAGGAGAGAAAGCAGAATTATGAGCGCTGGAAAAAAACCGACCCAGCTAGTGCCGTAACCAGGGCAATCGCATCAAGCCGGTGCTTGCATTCCGAGCAGTTTTTCCATATAGGCGTTGTTCCAGCCCGCCTTGAGGCGGCAGTTCTTGACGCCGGTCTTGCGGGTCTTGTCCAGGCGGATGAGGTTGAGGGTGATGCGGCGCAGGATGGAGAAGTTCTCCGCCGCGTTGCCCTCGCGCATGCGCGGGTGGTCCTCGCCGTAGGCCACGTCCAGCGACCAGTGCAGGCGGTTCTCGACGGCCCAGTGCCCGCGCACGGCAGCCCCCAGGTGCTCGGCGCCGGCCTGGCGCGAGCTGATGTAGTAGCGCCGCTCA
>Ga0265327_10001778_pt1 | contig 25403 bp, 23 predicted proteins | sample 41621metaG_FD_202089 | JGI IMG/M metagenome (GOLD analysis project Ga0265327, IMG submission 202089) | Rhizosphere microbial communities from Carex aquatilis grown in University of Washington, Seatle, WA, United States - 4-16-21 metaG | ecosystem: Host-associated > Plants > Roots > Rhizosphere...
GATAGTCGGTCAGGTTGTAGGTCGTGCCTGACCCGTCCGAGCGGTGCGCGATCGTGATCTTCGTGCTCGGGAGGGACGCGCCCGGGTTCAGCTTCGCGATTGCCGGATCGTTCCAGGTTGTGATCTGGCCCATGAAGATCTTCGCGAGCGTCGGGCCGTCCATGTGCAGCAGGTTCTTGACGCCTGGAAGGTTGTACATGATCGATGTTCCGCCGAGTGCCCACGGAATCTGCTCGCAGCTGTTGCAGGCGGAGAACTGGTCGGGACTGAGCGGCGCGTCGCTCGCGCCGAAGTCGACGGTGCGCGACGTGATGGACGCGATGCCTGCGCCCGAGCCGACCGCGCTGTACTGGAGCTCGTAGCCGTAGGCCGAGCCGAGCGGCGAGATCCACTGCGCGATCAGCGGCGCTACGAACGTGGACCCGGCGCCCGTGATGGTGGTGGCGCTTTGGCGGTTCGTCGAGGCTCCGGCGGCGCCGACCGCGACGGCGGTCACGGCTCCGGCGAGCGCGACGAGCGCGAAAATGCGAGTCGAAGGGCCGAGTTTCCGCATTGCTTTTTCTCCTCCTTGGGGTTCGCGGCCACGGTACGACCGCGGCCCCAAGGGGTGGGATACTGGCGTGTGACACGGTGGTAACGAAGCGGTGAACCACCCTCGGAAACCCGCATGGGAAGGGAGTACGGTGTCGCAATGCCGATCGACGACGACCTGAGCCAGATCGAGGCGCAGCTCCAGGAAGAGGCTCAGCGTGCGATCACGGCGGTCCATGGCGCCGTGCGCGCGCTCCAGGAGCGCGACGAGGAGCTCGCCGACGAGGTGATCGCCTTCGACGACGAGGTCGACCGGCTCTTCCTCGGCATCGAGAGCTCGATCCAGTCGCTGCTCGCGCTCCAGACGCCCGTCGCCCGCGATCTCCGGCTGCTGCTCGCCATCCTGCACATCAACCTGCTGCTCGAGCGCACCGCCGACGGCGCCGTCACGATCGCAAAGCTCTCGAAGCTCGTCGTCGACATCGACCCGGATCCGGGGCTCGTCGAGGTGCTCGTCGAGATGGGCGAGCGCGCAGAGGAGATGTGCCGCGTCGCGCTCGACTCGTTCGACCGCCGCGACCTCGCCGGCGCCGAGAGCCTCGTCGACCTCGACGAGCTGATCGACCGGGCGAACCGGCGTTTCGTCGAGCGCCTCGTCGACGTCATGGCCGACCCGGCGATGCGCGAGTGGGGGCTGCGGATGGTCGTCGCGGCGCGGACGATCGAGCGGATCGGCGACCGCGCGGTCGACATCGGCGAGCAGACGGCATACCTGCTGACGGCCGAGTTCCGCGAGTTCACCGACGCGTCGCATCCCACGACGCAGTCGTAGCCGTCCCCCTAGAATTGCCGCGATGGACCGCCGCAGGATCCTCGTCATTCTCGCGATCGTGCTCGGGATCGTGCTGATCGCCATCTCGATCGTCTACTGGGCGGAGCCGGCGAAGTCGCTCCCGTCCTTCTTCCCGGGCCACCAGGCCGGCTCGAGCCACCACCACGTGAAGCACGGGATCGCCGCGTTCCTGCTCGGAGTCGCCTGCCTCGTCTTCGCCTGGTTCAACACGGGCAAGAAGAAGACGCCGGCCACGGCCGCGTAGCGCGTCGTGCCGATCAGCTACTTCCAGGCCGCAGTCCTGGGCTTCCTCCAGGGCGTGTCCGAGCTGTTCCCGGTCTCCAGCCTCGGCCACAGCGTCATCCTCCCGTCGCTGTTCGGCTGGAACATCCACCAGAACGACTCGTACTTCCTGACGTTCCTCGTCGCGACGCACCTCGCCACCGCGATCGTGCTGTTCGTCTTCTTCCGGCAGGACTGGTTCCGGATCCTGCGCGGGCTCGGCCGTTCCCTGCGCGATCGCGAGATCGCGCCGGACGACTCGGACGCGAAGCTCGGCTGGCTGCTCGTGGTCGGCACGATCCCGGCCGGGATCCTCGGGCTGTTGCTTCAGAACAAGCTGCGGACCATCTTCGCCTCGCCGCAGTCGGCATCGATCTTCCTCTGCCTGAACGGCCTGCTCCTCTACGGCGCGGAGCTGCTGCGGCGACGCGCGCCGACGACGGAGACGGACGACGACACCCGTATCGCGCGGCAGGTGAGCTGGCGCGACTCGGCCCTCGTCGGCTCGGCGCAGGCGCTGGCGCTCATCCCCGGCTTCTCGCGCTCGGGCGCGACGATGGCGGGCGGGCTCCTCGTCGGGCTGTCGCACAAGGATGCGGCCCGGTTCGCGTTCCTGCTGGCGACGCCGATCATCTTCGCGGCCGCGGTGCTGAAGCTCCCGGAGCTGGCGGGCTCACAGGGCAACGGCGTCCGCGGCCCCGCTCTCGTCGGCGCGATCTGCGCTGCGATCGCGGCGTGGTTCTCGGTGAAGTTCCTGATGCGCTACTTCGAGAAGTACACGCTGATGCCGTTCGCGATCTACTGCTTCGTGGCCGGCGGGGCTGCGGCGCTGTACTTCGCGCTAACCTAGCGTCCCCCGACCGAAGGCTGGGAGTACGCGATGGCGCCGGTTCGCACGAAAAAGCGGACGGCAGCCGCGGCAGACCGTCTCATCAACCGCGAGCTGTCCTTTCTCGACTACGACGCCAGGCTGCTCGAGCTCGTCCAGGACCAGGATCTGCCGCTCCTCGAGCGCGTCTTCTTCTGCGCGATCTTCTCGCAGATGCTCGACGAGTTCTTCATGGTGCGGATCGCCGGCCTGACCGGCCAGGCGGCGGCGGGCGTGACCGTGCGCTCGCCGGACGGCCGCACGCCGCAGCAGGCGCTGATCGACGCACGGAAGCGCGTGATCGAGCTCTACGCGGAACAGGCGCACGCCTGGTCGCGCGAGCTCGTGCCGGCGCTCGCCGCGGAGGGGATCGTCGTCTCCCGCGTCGACGAGCTGTCCGACGCTGAGCGTCTCGAGCTCGTGGAGATCTTCGAGCGGGACATCTTCCCGGTGCTGACGCCGCTCGCGGTCGGTCCCGGCCAGCCGTTCCCGTACATCTCCGCGCTCTCGATCAGCCTCGCCGTGTTCGTACGCGACCCGGAGACGAACGAGGAGCGGTTCGCGCGCGTGAAGGTGCCCGAGGGCCTGCCGCGCTTCCTCCCGGTCGGCCGCGAGGGACGGCTCGTGCCGCTCGAGCAGGTGCTCACCGATTTCCTGCCGAGCCTGTTCCCGGGAATGGAGGTGCTCGAGCGGTCGCTCTTCCGCGTCACGCGCGACGCCGACTTCGAAGTCTCCGACGAGGCCGACGACCTGCTCGAGGCGGTCGAGGTCGAGCTGCGCCGCGCTCGCTTCGGCGAGGTGACGCGGCTTGAGGTCTCCGGCTCGATGTCGCAGTCGCTGCGCGAGCGCCTGCAGCAGGGCCTCGGCGTCGCCGACGATCTCGTCTACCCGATCGCCGGCACGTTCGACCTCGCAGACGTGATGGAGCTGATGCGGGTCGACCGGCCCGACCTGAAGAACGACCCGTGGATCCCGGTGGCCCGGCCGCCGCTCGCCGGTCTCGAGGGCGGCGAGCAGTTCGCCGCGATCCGCGCCGGCGACATCCTCGTGCACCACCCGTACGACTCGTTCGCGGCGAGCTTCGAGGCGTTCCTCAACGCGTGCGCGACCGACCCGGACGTGATCGCGCTGAAGTCGACGGTGTACCGCACCGGCGACGACACACCGCTCGTCCCCGCGCTGATCGAGGCGTCGGAGCTCGGCAAGCAGAGCGTCTGCCTCGTCGAGATCAAGGCGCGCGGCGACGAGCGACGCAACATCGAATGGTCCCGCGCGCTCGAGCAGGCGGGCGTGCACGTCGTCTACGGCTTCCCCTCGATGAAGATCCACGCGAAGACGACGCTCGTCGTCCGGCGCGAGGCGGGTGGGCTGCGCCGCTACGTTCACCTCGGCACGGGCAACTACAACAACGTCACGGCCCGCTCGTACGAGGACTTCGGCCTCTTCACCGCCGACGAGGACATCGCCGCAGACGTGGCCGACCTGTTCAACTACCTGACGGGCTTCGGACGGCCGGCGCGCTTCCGCAAGCTGCTCGTCGCGCCGTTCACGCTGCGGCAGCGGCTGCTCGACGAGATCAGCGGCGTCGCCGCGGCGGCACGCGAGGGCAAGAAGGCGCGCATCCGCATCAAGGTGAACGGGTTGACGCACGTCGAGGTGATCGACGCTCTGTACGCGGCGTCGGACGCGGGCGCGCGCATCGACATCCTCTGCCGCGGCGTCTGCTCGCTGCGCCCGGGAGTTCCCGGGCTGAGCGAGCGCATCAAGGTGCGGAGCGTGCTCGGCCGCTTCCTCGAGCACAGCCGCGTGTTCATGTTCGAGGCGGGCGACCACAGCGCCACGTACATGGGCAGCGCCGATCTGATGCCGCGCAACCTCGATCACCGCGTCGAGGTGGTCACGCCTGTCGAGGACGTCGTGCTCCAGGCCGAGCTCGTGTCGACGTTCGACGCGCTGCTCGCCGACACCGCCAGCTCCTGGGATCTCGCCGGAGACGGCACGTGGAAGCGCGTCCGGCCCAAGAAGGAAGACGAGCGGCCGCGCTCCGCCCAGAGCGTCCTGATGCGACGCGCCCGCCGCCGGATCTCGCTCGCGCGCTCGCGCTGACGTTTCCTAACCGGGTTTTCACCACGTTGTCACCGGACGTTCACGGCAGCGCGCCACCGTCCTCCGATGCCGGACCTACCATGCGCGTCAGTGCGTATCGGGGTCCTCGACGTCGGCTCGAACACGACTCGCCTGCTCGTCGCGAGCGTGGAGCATGGCGAGGTCGTTCCGCTCGACAAGGAGAAGGTTCGTCTCTCGCTCGGCGAGGAGATCGAGCGCTACGGCGTCGTCTCCGACGTTCACATCGTCGCTGCGGCGAAGGCGGTGCGGAAGCTTGCCGCCGCCGCGCGCAAGCAGGGGATCGAGTCGCTCGACGTGTTCGTCACTGCGCCCGGCCGGCAGAGCGGCAACGCGCACGCGCTCGTGGCCGCGCTGACGCGTGCGGCGGGCGTCCCGGTTCGCGTCCTCACCACGGAGGAGGAGGGCCGGCTTGCGTACGGTGGCGCCGTCGCCACCGCGCCGATCGAGCTGCCGGGCACGATCGCGGTCTGCGACGTCGGCGGGGCCTCGACCGAGATCGCCGTCGGGTCGCCCGGCCGGGTGCCGGACTGGGTGTGCTCGGTCGACCTCGGTTCCGTGCGGCTGACGACGAGGCTCGACAGCGACCGCTTCGGCGACGACGAGCACGGGGACGCGCTCGTCGAGACGGGATCCGCATTCGCCGGAGTCGAGCCGGCTCGCGTCGAAGCCGCCCTCGCCGTCGGCGGCAGCGCCCGTGCCGCACGCCGCCTCGTCGGGTCGACCCTCGGCGCAGACGAGCTCGCGGAGGCACTGCGGCTCGTCCGGAGGAATCCGCCGCGCACGATCTCCCGCCGCTTCGGCGTCGACCGCGCCCGCGCGCGGATCCTTCCCGCCGGCCTCGTCATCCTCGCCGAGGTGCAGAGCCGCATCGGCGTCCCGCTGCACGTCTGCGACGGCGGCATCCGCGAAGGCGCGGTGCTCGCCTGGGTCGCGGAAGCCGCGGCCTAGCTTCCGCGGGACACCAGGCGAGAGGACTCTCGCCCAAGCGAGCGCGATCGGCTCCCGCGCTCGTCCTTCATTGGCATAGGTGGACGTCGGACTCTCATCGGAGGCTCCTATCCGAGTCATACTACTTGACATAGAACAGTAGTGGACATAACATAGCTTTATGGGCTCGGAACACGATTCCCAGCTGCTGAAAGGTGTCCTATCCCTTCTGTTGCTGCATCTGCTCTCCGAACGAGAGTCGTACGGATACGAGCTCGTCCAGCGCCTGCACGAAGTCGGGCTGACCGGGATCCTCGAGGGCACGGTCTACCCGGCCCTAGCCCGGCTCGAGCGAGAAGGCCGCGTCAGCACGCGGCTTGTCGCTTCGAACGCCGGCCCAGCGCGCAAGTACTACCGACCGACCGTCGCCGGCCGCGAAGCCCTCACCGCGGGGACCGCCGACTGGATGTCCCTCACCGCTGTTGTCGGCGCGCAGCTTGCTCGTCCCCTCCCCGCGGAGCCCCTGGAAGGAGCCTGACATGCAGCACACCGTTACCTGGTTCGACCGACTGCGTATCGAGCGCGTCGTCTGGACGCTCGACCAGCGCCTCTACGACCTGCCGCGCAGGGCCCGCATCGAGACCCGCCGGGAGGTGCGTCAGAATCTCGTCACCGGCGCCCGGGATGTCGGCACGACCCAGGCGCTACGCAACCTCGGCGGCAGCGCCGAACTCGCGCAGGAGTACCTCTCGGCCGCGTTCGGATCGGGGCCCCGTCACTCCTGGATAGCAGCGGGCCTCTTCTTCGTCATCGTTCCCTTCCTTGCCCTTTCGTTCTTCGCCGACGCAACGAACGCCTTCGCCAGCGGGATCATCGCCGCCCACCCCGCCGCCACCGGCACCTACACCTGGGGTGGCATCTCGCATCTGCAGAGCACCGTCACCTACACGTTCAGCGACGGCCACGGAACGTGGACCGGAGGCGCCTTCACACCTCTCTTCTACATCCTCTGGATCGTCGCGACAATCCTCGTAGGGCGACTCTGGCGAGCGCTTCCGGCCTGGCGAAGGCGTCGCGCCGGAGTTGCGTAACGCAGCGCGGTGCTTGCGTTTCTAGGCGCTGACAACGCTTCCTCAGGCGTCACTCCGAAACACTGGCGGACGCGAGGGCCGACCGCGTACTGCTCAGGCGACGCTGATCCGGTGCCTGCCGACGACGCCGATGACCAGCACGAGGCGGATGCGTGGCGCTCAGCAGTGACCGTATGCGAGCGGCGCTGAGGGGCCGTCTTTGAACGCCGCCTGGCCGTCGACAGTGCTCTGCACGCAGTAGTTCCTGGGTGAGACGCGGAACAGCTTGAGATGGTCGTGCAGGAGATCCGTGTCGTAGGCGTGCGCGAGCAGAGCGATCGTCATTCCCGAATAGCCGCGGTCGGTCCTGCTCGTCGCCGGATCCGGGTCATAGCGGCCGTGTGGGACGTTGTCGACGTTGTACATCTCGATCGAGGGGATCGAGCTGCGGAGATTGACGAGTGCCGCGTTGCGGGCGGCGTTCAGGGCGAAGTCCCGGTACGACGAGGCCGGCGAATTAGCGATCACGCGACCGTTCACGACAACGATGATCTGCGCGTTCTTAGCAGCGGCAGCCGTCATCCCGGTGGTGACCTTCTTCTCGATCGCCGCGGACGACATGGTCGTCGTCTGCCCTGAGATCACGAGCATGATCGTCGTCCCTGTCCCGCGCACAGCTCCACTCTGCGAAAGAGCGAGCGCCGGCGCGAAACCCGCGACCAGAAGCCCTACGGCGACAAGAACCAGCTGCCAATGACGAAGATGCACGACAACAGACCCATCGGCACAGGACAGAAACCGCTTGAACCGGCAGCCGGCGAGTGAAACTCCTGATCGCCGGCGCAGACGGGTGTCGTCTTGGTTTGCTTCAGGAGTAGGGTCGTGATCCGATTGGGCCGGATCGCACTTCAGACGGTCGGGTCGGGCACGAATTCGCGGACCTCTTGCGCACAGCGGCAGGCGACGGCGATCTTGGCGGCCCACTCCAGCGCCTCCTCGTGCGAGGGCACATCGACGACCGAGAATCCGCCGATGTACGCCTTGCTCTCCGGGTACGGACCTTCAGTGACCGTCCCATCGATCGCCACCACGCTCACCTCGTCGTGCGAATACAGTCCGCCCCCGAACACCCAGACGCCGGAATCCTTGGCCTCTTCGACCACCGCGTGCGCAGCCTCGGCCACGTCGGGAAGATCCTCCGCGGGGAAGGTCATCGCGCCGTCATCGAACGAGATCAGGTATCGCGTCATCTCATGACTCCTTGTACCGACGGCCCGCTTCGGCCGCATCGCCGTAGAGACTGACAAACCATCGAAAGCTCATCGGCCGCGGACAGATCCAGCCTCACCTTTTCAGGCGTCACTCCGGAACACTGGCGCAAGCGACCGCACTCTCCTCACTTACGGACGAACCGGTATCGGCCGGGCGCCGGATAGTCTCGGGCCGTGACCGCGTCGGCGCCCGACGTCCAGCGTGCGCGCCGCGGGACCGCGGCCGTGTTCGCGGTGCACGGATGCGTCACGGGCAGCTTCGCCGCCCGCATTCCGTGGATCGCGTCGCACGTCGGCGTCGGCGTCGGACATCTCGGGATCGCGCTCCTCATGCCCGGGGTCGGCGCCCTGCTCGCGATGCCCTTCTCGGGCCGTCTCGCCCACCGCTTCGCGCTCCGCCCGTTCGTCACGGCGACGATCGTCGGATGGTCCGCGTGCCTCGTCCTTCCCGCGCTGCCGACGTCGCTCGCGGCGCTGTGCGCGGTCCTACTCGTCTTCGGCGCGGTGGCGGGGCTCGCGGACATGGCAATGAACGCGGAGGGCGTCCTTGTGGAGAAGCTGTTCGGCCGGTCGGTGATGTCGAGCCTCCACGGCTTCTGGAGCGTCGGCGTCCTCGTCGGGTCGGCCGTGTCGGCGCTCGCGTCGCACGCCGGCATCGACACGCGCCTCCAGTTCGCGGTCGAGGCGCTCGTGCTCGCCGCGATCGGCGCGTCCGTCGCGCAGCTGCTGATCGAGGATCCGACGGTGAGCGATGCGCCTGCGCCGCCGCACTTCGCACTCCCGACCCGGCCGATCCTCCTGATCGGGCTGGTCGGTCTCTGCGCCGTCTTCGGCGAGCAGGCCGGGACAGACTGGTCGGCGTTCTACATCCGGAACGAACTCGGCGGGTCGGCGAGCGTCGCGGCGCTCGCGGTCTCGGCGTTCGCCGTCGCGATGGCGACGGTCAGGCTCATGGGCGACCGCGTGGTCCGCAGGCTGGGGCCGGTCCGCACGGTCCGGCTGTCGGGAGTGTGCGCCTTCGTCGGCGCCGTCGCGGTCGTGCTTGCCCCGAGCCTGGCGGTCGGCCTCGCAGGCTTCGCGCTGCTCGGGATCGGGCTGGCGGTCGTCGTTCCGCTCGTGTTCGCGGCGGCCGGGCGGGTGGGCGCACATCCAGCGCGCAGCATCGCCGGCGTCGCCGTCGTCGCCTATGCGAGCGGTCTCGTCGCGCCCGGAGTGATCGGCGGCATCGCGTCGGCGTCGTCGCTCACGACGTCGTTCTGCGTCGTCGCGGCTCTGGTGGGAATCATCGCGCTGGCGGCGGGTGTACTTCGCCGGGACGACTAGCCAGCGAGACGGGCTCGGCGACGACCGCCTCGATCTCGGGATTCCTCATGGTGTGGGATCGCAAGCTTCACCTGACCATCACGCCGAGCTGGCCCAGTCGACGGTTGAACGTCTCGGCAGGAAGTGCGTTCCGCTCGGCGTTGTCGAACCTCTCGCGCCGCGCGTACTCACTCGTCTCGGTCACGGGCGGATGAGGAAGAGCCGCTTCTCCGTTGCGAGGTTCGGTGCCCAGTCGAGGCGGGCGGCGCCGGCGAAGCGCAGGTAGGCGCGGAGCGCGTCGCGCATCGCGTCGACGAATCCGTCGGCGTGGCGCGGTGAGAAGCCGTCCTCCCACCAGACGTCGAGCACCTCCACGCCGGCTCGGTCCCGGTCGATCCGCGGTTCGATCCGGCCGACGAAGCGGTCGCCGAAGACGATCGGGAGAACGTAATAACCCCAGCGGCGCTTTGCCGGCGGGAAAAAGCCCTCCCACACGTAGTCGAAGGCGAACAGGCTCAAGAGGAGGGCTGTGTCCCACAGCAGCGAATCGAATGGGGCGATGAACGCGACGGAGGGGGTCGGCTCCGGTGGCGCCTGCAACAGCGCGAGCTCCTCGGCGAGGACGAAGCGCTTGCCGCGCACGCCCTCGACCTCGACGGGCACGAGCGCGCCGAGCTCGACCAGCTCCTTGTGCAGCGCCTTGCGCTCCGGCGGGTTGGCGATGCGGGCGAAGGTGCCGCCGGCGCCGCCGGCGCCGAGCAGGCCGTGGGAGCGGTAGCGGGACAGGAGCTTGTGCCGGAGCTGTTCTTGCTCCTGCACCTCGTGTGCGAGCAACTCGGCCGGGAGCAGCCGCTCGAGGAGGTCGTAGTACCGACGGTTGCCGTCGCGCCGCGCAAGGCCGATCACGCCCGCGACGGTGTACGCCTCGAGCACGGCGCGCACGGCGTTCTCCGGCATCCCGAACCAGTCCTTCGTCGGACCAGTCTCTCGCTCGAAGTCGAGTGAGCACAGTGGTCCTACCGCGCGGATCCGTTCGAGCACGCGCTCGGCCACCGCGCCGTTCTCGGTGAGGGCCGCGGCGTGGAAGCGGGGCCCCTTGCGGCCCATGACATGACGGAACCAGGGGAACTCGCTCGTCGGGACGAACGACAGCGCCTTGTTGGTCGCCTCGAAGATCTCACGGCGTTCGTAGAGCACGTCGCACCAGGCGGGCTCGTAGCCGGCGACTCGCGCGTGCAGCACGAGATCGTGGTTTCGGCCGGCAACCGCGATCGGGTCGAACTGGATCGACCCGAACTTCCGGAAGACCTCGAGCACCCCGTCGAGACCTCCCGGGAGAGACCTCGCAGGCGCGAGGAAGTGCCGCGCAACGAGAAAGCGGCGCGCCGCCTCAGCAGTGACCGTCACCTGCACGACACTAGCCGCGCGGCGCCGACCCTACGGGTCGGAAAACCGGGTGACCGTGGTTCGTCTCCGTTGCGCGCGGCCGGGTGCGCCTCTACCTCTCCGAACACAAGGGTGACGCGCGCCCGAAGACCCTCATCCATCTCTACGTCGTCGACATCGATGCCGTCTCAAAGGAGTTCGGCGTCCCCGTGGATGAAGACGGCCTGGCCGGGCGCGAGTGTGATTTCGAAGACCCCGACGGCAACAGACTGCGGATCGCGACGCGGCGCTCCTGATACTCAGTCCGTCGGCGCGTGGAATACGGCTTCGACGTTGTTGCCGTCGGGATCGAGGACGAACGCGGCGTAGTAGTGACCGCTGTACTCGGGACGTACGCCGGGGGGCCCGATGTCTGTCGCGCCGTGGTCCACCGCAGCCTCGTGCCAGCGCATGACCGAACGCGCGTCGCCTGCGCAAAAGGCGATGTGTGCGCCGGTGGTCACCCGGTCGCGGCCCGGCTTGCTGCCGACCCTGTGCAGGCAGAAGTCATCACTGTCGCCGCGCCCGAACAAGACGTACGCGTCACCTTCGAACTCGCCTTCGGACAGCACCACGAATCCGAGTTCCGCCAGCGCCGCTTCGTACATCCGCCGGCTCGCCGGCAGATCGCCGACTCGGAGACCGACGTGGTCGACGACTCCGCTCACCGGCCAACCGTAGCCGACCGTCTCGCGTTTGAAAGGATCACGGTGTGATCACCGAGCAGGCAGTGCTCGACGTGACGGTGGGTCGTGAAGACGAGTTCGAGGTCGCGTTCACCCAGGCGAAGGCGATCATCGCTTCGATGCCCGGATTCGGGTCACTGCAGCTGCACCGATGCATGGAGAGGCCGAACCGCTATCTCCTGCTCGTCTCGTGGGAGCGTCTCGAAGACCACACGGAGGGATTCCGGAAGTCGTCGGAATACGAGGACTGGCGGCGGCTCCTTCATCACTTCTACGAGCCGTTCCCGACGGTCGAGCACTTCAACCTCGTCGCTACCGCTTCTCCTTCGCCTGGCGCCACGGCCAGCTGAGCAGGCCGAGGCCGGCGACGACGCACGCCCCTCCGACGACGGCCCAGAACGTGCTGCCGGTCATCGACGATCCCTTGATCAGGTTGAGCCCCTGGCCGAGCCACACGGCGCCGATGACGACGAGCAGCCCTCCGATCACACGTCTGGCGATGGTCACGTCCTCCACACTACGGTGAGCGCGTTCTGATGGGCGACTAGATCGGATACGTGCGCGCCGCGCTGCCGTCGACTTCGACGACCACTGCGGCGCCTTTCTCCAGTACGCGGCCGATCACCGCTTCGACGATGTCGCCGTGGGTGCACGCGAGCCCGCCGTCGATCTCCGCGAGCAGGGCGAGCGCGCCGGGGCCGCCCGCGCCCTCGGCGAGGCGCCCGTCCAGCTCGACGGTGAGGCCGAGTGCTGCGGCGAGCGGCTCGACCGATTCGATGCAGCGGAGGTACGGGCTCGAGACGACGCGCGAGATGCCGTGGCCTGCGAGGACGCCGGGCAGCGCGATCGCCTGGTCGTAGCCCTCGTCGTCGAGCGGCCGGAGGCGGTCGTCGCCGTCCCACGCATTGCGATCGCCGGCTGATGCGTGCCGGAGGAGGATCACGGTCACTCGACAGCGTCGAGCAGTGAGAGGTCGCGTTCGTACGAGAGCAGCGCCGCCGCGTCGGTGGGGGCGAGCCAGCGCAGCTCGTCGATCTCGCGACCCGGGGTGAAGCCGTCGTCGTCGAGCGGCTGCATCAGCCACCAGCGCACGCGTTTCGGTCTGCCGAGCGGATCGACGTAATCAGTCGGCTCGAGCTCGCGGCCGAGAGCGCAGTGCAGACCCGTCTCCTCCCAGACCTCGCGCAGCGCGCAGTCCTCGTAGCTCTCGCCCTCGTCGGCCTTCCCCTTCGGGAACGTCCAGTCGTCGTACTTCGGCCGGTGGACGAGGAGCACGGTTCCGTCGCGGACGACGAGCCCGCCCCCGGCGCGGACGACCGGCTCTGCCACCGACATCAGCGAGCGGCGTGCTCGAGCTTGCGCCAGGCGGCCGGCCATGCCGCGCGCGCGTCGGCGTGGCGCGCCTGCTCGCGATCGACGAGCCGCCCGGCGGCGAGCGCCTGATCCGCCGGAGCTGCTGCCGCGAGCGTGCGCAGGCGCTCCTCGGAGACGACCGCGTCCTGGTGCTCGCCGAGCACGTCCTGCAGCACCTTGGCCCGGCGCACGACCTCGGTCTGCCCGGCGAGCTCCGCGGCGTAGCGTGCGCGCTTGCCGAGCTTCCGGATCGCGTGGAGCTCGACGTCCTGCGGCTCGTCGGGGAGCGCGCGGACGGCCTTGCGCAGCTTCTTCAGCTCGCGCCGCGCGAGTGCGTCGAGCGACACGTCGGAGCCGGTCGGCTCGAGCGCGTCGAGCTCGGCCTGGAACCGGTCGAGGAGCGTCAGGTACCGCTCGCTGTCGAAGGCCTTCAGCATCGCCGTGCGGTCGCGCTTCCGCTCGCGCTCGAGTGCGCGCAGTAGCCGATCCGCGGCTTTCGCGTCGACGCCGCCGAGGCCGACGGCCTCCACGTGGAGCCGCTCGAGCAGGACGTCGAGGTCGCGGACGGCGCCGAGGACGGCGCCGAGCCACTGCAGCTCGTCGTTCAGCTCCTGCGGGTCGCCCGCGATCAGCGCGCTGCCTGCGCGCAGCAGCGCGCGCGACCGGCGCACGGCGACTCGCATGTCGTGGAGGCTCTCGGGATCGGTACCGAGGCGGGTGCCGGGGTCGTGGCGGAGGATCTCCGTCAGCTGCACCTGCAGCAGCGCGCGCAGCGCCTCGAACGGATCCTCCGGAAGCGGAGGCCGCGCGGTCAGGCCGAGCGCGCGGAAGAGCTTCGGCAGTCCGTCGCCGCGCTTCGCGCCCGCGCGTCGGACCTCCTTTGCGATCTCGTCGAGCCTTGCCGGATCGCCCGAGCGCAGCTCGATCTCGACCTCGACGAACTCGTCGGCGACGCGCAGCGCGTCCATGATCGCCACCTCGTCGACCGTGACTTCCGCCGTCGTGCCGTTGCGCGCGACGAGCTCGCCCCGTCGGCGCGTGCGCAGCTCGGCGACGGGCGTGACCGGACCGTGGCGGAGGTGCGCGGCGAGCAGCTTCTGCATCTCCTCGGGCGGCTCCGCCGGCCCGCCCGGCTGCTCCAGCTCGAGCCTCGCGTCGGCCGACGGCAGCTTCAGCTGCCAGACGCTGCGGCCGCGTTCCGTGCGCCGGCGGAGCGTGAGCCCCGCGCGGGCGAGCGAGCCGCCGGGGACGTCGTAGTAGACCGACGTGAAGACACGCGCCTCCAACGGGCTGCCGCCGAGCTGGGGAAGCTCGAAGCCGTCCGGCGCATCGAGCTTACGCTCGTTCTCGGTGGTGACGTCCATCGGTGGCTCGATGGTATCCGCGAGACGGTCCGAAGACAGCGCCGCCCCGGGATCGGGTGACCGGGGCGGCGCCTACCTCGGCTGTTGCGGAGGGTCTTGCTCCTCGAGCCTACGCAGGGCCGAGGGCGCGATGGGATAACGGATGGTGACGGTGCTGCGACGGTTCCGCGTCAGGCGGCGTGGCGGGCTGCCGGAGCAGCGACGGCGTCGATCCGCGTGACGAACGCCGGGCGAGGCGAGCGCAGATAGTCGACGACGGCGGCTCGACCTTGCGGCGCATCGTGCTCGGAGTGTGGCCGCGACCCCGCCGCGCGTGGGCGAAGAGGTGGTGACGATCCGGGTGAGGAGCCGTGAACGCGGGAGGCCCGGGCGAGCCGGGCCTCCCGCGGTGCTCGGCGCTACAGGTGTCCCACGCAGGTCGAGCCGTGGCTGTTGCTGTTCGATCCGTCCGGGCAGATCGTGTTGGACCAGATCACGCCGCTGATGTCGGCGTGCCGGAGATCCGCATGACGGAGGTTCGCGTTTGTCAGGTTCGCGTTGGGCAGGAACCCGTCCGCGAGATGCGACGCCTCGAGGTTCGCCCCCGTCAGGTTCGCTCCCGACAGGTTGACGCGCTCGAGGTTCTTGTGCGACAGGTCGGCATTGGTGAGATCGACCTGGCCGCTGACTGGATCGAGCTGAACCGGCCCGAGCGTGGAGTGTCGGTCGTCGCCGCCGAGGCCGAAGTCGAACAGCCCGGCGATGTCGAACCGGACGTGCTCCTTGCGGTCGACCGAGGCGAGCGCCTGGTCGAACGATCCGGCGATCGCGGGCAGGTGCCAGTTGTACTCGACGAAGTTGGGCACGGACGCGAGGTCGCTCAGGTTGTGATCGACCGCGTTCGTCTTCGCCCACGGCGAGACGAGGAGGAACGGCTGCCGCGGGCCGAAGCCGCAGCGGCCCTGCTCGCCGCCGAGCGGCTGCGAGGTCGCGGACTCGACGCCGCAGAGACCCGACGTCGTCGTCCCCTTCGGGAGCACCGTGTTCGTCAGGTTGTCGGCCGGCGACGCGGACGGATTCGTCACGCCGCTGTACACGTGGTCGTACCAGCCGTCCGAGTCGTCGTAGTTGACGATCACGGCGGTGCTCGACCAGTCGGACGTCTTCTCCAGCGCGTTGATCTCCTTCACGATGAACGCCTGCTCGTCGGCCGGGTCGGAGTAGGCGGCATGGCCGTCCTCGTAGCCCGGAGCCTTGAGGAAGCTCACGGCCGGCAGCGCCGACGCCGGGAGCTTGTGCGCGGCGATCGACGCCACGAGCTGGTCGAAGTCGCTCATGTCGTACTGGTGGTTGGGCGTGTCGAACTGCGGCACGCCGCCGACGTACGACTGCGTGTCCGTTCCGATCTGCTGAAGGCCGGCGAGCGTGTCGTTGCCGGACGCGTCGGTTGCGACGGACAGATGGTGCGGGTTCGCCGTCGCGGCGTAGTAGTCGAACGGCTCGTGGTGGGCGATGTAATCGTCCTTGAAGCCCCACTGGCCCGAGCCTCCGAGCGCGACGCCGACGGGATGGACGGCGTCGCAGAGCGCCTGGTTCGACGCGTGCGGGGGCACGACCTTGCCGGTGAAGCTGCCGGAGAACTCGTCCGGCATGAACGTCGCGGTCGACTGTCCGGCGTGTCCGGTTGCAGCCGCTGCGGCCGCGAACGTCGTCGTCGGCGTCTGGCCGCCCTGGAACCAGCCCCAGGAGAGCCCGGCGGCGTTCAGCTCGTCGCCGATGTTCTTGCCGTTCAGCGCGACCGCGTCGCGCGTCGAGCAGTCGTCCCAGTACGGTTGCGCGTCGCTCGTCAGCGAGTAGCCGCCGGTCCCGTCGGCCGTCAGGTCGGCGTTCGGCTTCGCGGAGGTCGCGATCGTCGGACTGTTCGCGGTGTGCGTCATGTCGACGTTCCCGGTGTCGCCGGAAACGAGGTTGACCGCACCCGGCGCGGACGGGCCGAACGTCGGGCTGAACGAGTTGTCGCTCATTGCGAAGCGCTGTGCGTAGTTCCAGAACGCGGTGACGGTGTTGCCGTCGTAGTAGTCCATGACGATGGACGGGTTGCACGTCGTGCCGAACGGCGAGGTTCCGCCCGCGGTGCCGACGCTCTGGACGAACTGGTCCATCTTGCCGCCGTCGAAGGCCTGCTGCTCGTCGCTGTAGTTGTGATCCTGGTCGCAGGTGAGCTGGCCTCCGGCGCTGCCGGCGAGACCGGTCGGCGAGCTGTCGAGCCGCGCCGGCTGCGAGGAGTTCGGGTTGGCCGTGAGCAGAGCCGGTGTCAGCCCTGCGACCTTGGGCGTGTGCGGCGCTGCGGCGAACGGCTGGCCGCCGGTGTTCGCTGCGTTCGGATACGTGGCGAAGTAGTGGTCGAAGGAGACGTTCTCCTGGAAGATCACGACCAGATGCTGGATGGGCGTCCGCGTTGCGGAGCGGTGCCCGTCGCCGTCACCTCGAACTGCTGCGTGCGTCGTTGCGGCGAGCCCTGCTGCAGCAGACGCGACGACGACCAGCGCGAGCCGGCGTGTCCATTTCCTCATCGTTCCCCCTTGCTGACGGATTGCGGACGGCTCGCAGGATGCTGTGACGAGCCCGCCGCTCCGTGGGCTACGGCTCGGGAACCGAACGGTTACAAAACGGTGACGCTCACGCCACCAGAGCGCCGCCGCGCTGACGGAGCCAACGAGCAGCCCCGCCGCCGTCTCGACGCCGTGGAGGGCGAATCCGGCCACGACGGCTTCGTGCGCCGGCAGGCCGTTCGCGTGGAAGGCGAACGCTGCAGCGCCGCCGGCTACGCCCACGTTCGCGGGCGTGAGCGGCACGATTCCGGCGAGCTCGAGGGCCGGGACGACCAGCAGGGCAGCGGCGAGCGGATGCGGCACACCGAGCGCGCCGCCGGCGAGGGACGCGGCGGCGATCCGCGCAACGACCGTCCCGCAGACCCAGGTCGCGAGCGCCGCGAATGTCGCCCGGTCCGCGACGCGCAGAGGAGCGAGCAGTGCCTGCGCACGGCGGGAGCCTCCGCGCGCGCAGAGCCATGCGACGAGCAGCGGCGCCAGGGCGAGTGCGGCGAACGCGACCGCCCGCGCCGGAAGCCCGTCGTCGATCGCAGCCGCGATGCCGAGGGGGAGCAGCGCGAGCCAGCGCGCGGCGCCGACGGCGGCCACCGCGCCGGCAACCGCGAGCGTTCCTCCCGGGACGACGTGCCCGAACAGGCCGAGGCGGATCGCGTCTCCCGCGCGGCCGGGGAGGAACGTGTTCGCCAGCGAGCCGGCGCCGTATCGCGCGCAGGCGTCGGGGAACCGGATTCCGCCGCCGAGCATCGCCCTCCAGCTCGCGGCGCTGCACACGAGCGCGGCGGCGAAGCAGCAGCCGGAGAGGACGAGCTCGCCGGGGTCGGCGCTCCGCACGGCCGCGAGGATCGCGTGCATCGCCCGCATCTTCAGCTCGCCAGCGCCGGTTCCCGGCCGCGCGGCCGGACCGGCACCGCACCGTCACCGATCGGTCACACGGGGAGGCGGCGGTGCTGCTCGGTCACGGCGCGCAGCCGCGCCGCGAGCGCCGGCGTGAGCCGGCCGCGCTCGAGCTGCCACGTCCAGTTTCCGTAGGGGTCGCCGGGATGGTTCATGCGTGCGTCGCTGTCGAGGCCGAGCACGTCCTGCGCAGGAACGACGGCGAGCGACGCGCGCGAACCGAGCCCGAGCTCGATCAGCCCCCAGTTCGGCTCGGCCGGATCGAGGCCCGTCGCGTCGCGTTCGCGCTGCTTCAGGTTGCGGAACCAGCCGACGGTCGTGTCGGTGTCGTGGGTACTCGTGTAGACGACCTGGTGGACGCGGTGGTTCTCGAGCCGGTGCGGGCTGCGCGCGCGGCCTCGAAACGCCCAGAGCATCACCACCGTCCCCGGCAGCCCGAGCTCGTCGCGGAGCCGGTGAACGGCCGGGGTGATCACTCCGAGATCCTCGGCGATGAGCGGCAGCCCGTCGAGCGCGTGCTCGACGGCGCGGAAGAGCTGCACGCCGGGCCCGCGCCTCCATCTTCCGTTGCGCGCGGTCTTGCGGCGCGCCGGAATCGCCCAGTACGAGACGTAGCCACGGAAGTGGTCGACGCGCGCGAGATCGACGAGCTCGAACACGCGGCGGAAGCGCTCGATCCACCAGTGGTAGCCCGTCGCGTGGTGAACGGGCCAGGCGTAGAGCGGATTGCCCCAGTGCTGGCCGTTCGCGTTCAGCGTGTCCGGCGGCGCGCCGGCCACCTCGCCGTGCGAGAACAGCTCCGGCCACGCCTCGACGTCCGAGCCCTCGTCGGAGACGTACATCGGCACGTCGCCGATCAGCTGGACGCCACGGTCGCGTGCGTACGCCCGCAGCGCGGTCCACTCCCGCTCGAATCGCACCTGATCTGCGATCGCGCCGGAGCCCGCGAATCGCGTCCACTCGCCGATCCAGTACGGGTGACGTGCGACGAACTCGTCGATCTCGTCCTGCGTCACCTGCGCGTTCGGCTTCGCGAGCAGTCCCGGAGATGCGGCGAACGCCGACGGCGAGCGGTACGGCGAACGGAACTCGTCCGGCGGCCCGAGCGGCAGCATCTGCCACCACGACTGCCCTGCCGCCTCGAGCCAGTCGACGAACCGATACGCCTCGTCGCCGAGTCTGCCGCCGGGGAGTGAGGTCGGATGAAGCAGGATCCCGGACGCGCGCTGCAGCTTCACGGCGGCCAGCGTATGGCACGCCGCTGCCCGGATCCCCGATAACGTCAGGAGCGTGGCTCTTCCGAAGACGAGCGAGCCTCCGGCGCGGATCCAGATCCAGCGGGTCGAGCCGCAGGTCGACTGCGGGCGGTATCCGGTCAAGCGGACGGTCGGCGACCGGGTCGAGGTGACGGCCCGGATCTTCCGGGACGGCCACGACGTGCTCGGCGCTGCGGTGCGGTCGAAGGCGCCCGGCGCGTCGCGCTGGGGCGAGGCTTCGCTCGAGCCGCTGGTCAACGACGAGTGGCGCGGCTCCTTCCCGGTCGACCGGCCCGGCGTCTGGCAGTTCCGGATCGAGGCGTGGGTCGACCGCGTCGCCTCGTTCCAGGACGAGCTCCGGCGCAAGGTCGCCGCGGGACAGGAGGACCTCGCGGGCGAGCTGTCGGAGGGCGCGGTGCTGCTCGGGAAGGACGGCATGACGATCAGCGAGGCGCTCGCGGCGCCGGCCGGCGACCGCTCCGGCAAGGCGTCGTCGCAGGTGTACTGCGTCGACGTCGACCGCGAGCTCGCGCGCTTCGGCTCCTGGTACGAGCTCTTCCCTCGCTCGTGGGGCGGTTTCGACGGAGTGCGTGCGCTGCTCCCGCGGTTCGCGGAGCTCGGCTTCGACGTGCTCTACCTGCCGCCGATCCATCCGATCGGCCGCACGAGCCGCAAGGGCCGCAACAACGCGCTGAAGGCGCGGCCGGACGATCCCGGCAGCCCGTGGGCGATCGGCAGCGAGCTCGGCGGCCACGACGCAATCGATCCGCGGCTCGGCACCGTCAAGCAGTTCGAGCGGCTCGTCAAGGACGCGAGGAAGTGCGGCATCGAGGTCGCGCTCGACTTCGCCGTCCAGTGCTCGCCCGACCACCCGTGGCTGACCGAGCACCCGGAGTGGTTCCACCACCGGCCGGACGGGACGCTGAAGTACGCGGAGAACCCGCCGAAGCGCTACCAGGACATCTACAACGTCAACTTCGACTGCGAGGACTGGCGCGGTCTGTGGAAGGCGCTGCGCGACGTCGTGCTCGTCTGGGTCGCGCGCGGCGTCACCGTCTTCCGCGTCGACAATCCGCACACGAAGCCGGTCGCGTTCTGGGAATGGCTGATCGGCGAGGTGCGCGGCGCGAATCCCGACGTGATCTTCCTCGCGGAGGCGTTCACGCGGCCGACGATGATGACGACGCTTGCAAAGGCGGGCTTCGCGCAGAGCTACACGTACTTCACGTGGAAGAACACGCGCTGGGAGCTGCTGGAGTTCATGGGCCAGCTGCTCGACTGGTCCGAGTACTACCGCCCGAACGTCTTCGCCAACACGCCGGACATCCTGCACGAGTACCTGCAGACCGGCGGCAGGCCGGCGTTCGAGGCACGGCTCACGCTCGCCGCGACGCTCTCGCCGTCGTACGGGATCTACTCCGGATTCGAGAACCTCGAGAGCACGCCGATGCGCGCCGGCAGCGAGGAGTACAAGAACTCGGAGAAGTACGAGGTGAAGAAGCGCGCCCTCGACGGGCCGCTCCTGCCGCTCGTCGGGCGGCTCAACGCGATCCGCCGCGCCAATCCGGCGCTGCAGCGGCTCGACGACGTCACCCTCCTCGAGACGGAGAACGAGCAGCTGTTCGCGTTCCAGAAGCAGCTCGGCGAGAACCGCGTGATCGTCGTCGTCAACCTTGATCCGCTGGCACCGCAGGAGGGCGTCTGCGTCCTTCCGGTGTCGACGGGGCTCCCGCCCGCGTACCGTGTGCACGACCTGCTCGTCGATCAGGAGTGGATGTGGAACATCGGCCGCAACTACGTGAGGCTCGGCCCGGGCGGAAGCCACGTGCTGAGGATCGGCTGAGATGAGCGAGCAGCAGTGGTTCGAGCGCGCGCCGCTCTGGTTCAAGACGGCCGTCTTCTACGAGATCCACATCCGCGGCTTCTTCGACGGCAACGACGACGGCTCCGGCGATTTCCGCGGGCTGATCGACAAGCTCGACTATCTCCAGTGGATCGGCGTCGACTGCGTCTGGCTGCTGCCGATGTACAACTCGCCGCTGCGCGACGGCGGCTACGACATCGCCGACTTCTTCTCGATCCACCCCGACTATGGGACGGTCGACGACTTCCGCGAGTTCGTCGAGCAGGCGCACCAGCGCGGCATCCGCGTGATCGCCGACCTGGTCATGAACCACACGTCGGCCGACCACCCGTGGTTCCAGGAGTCGCGCGCCGATCCGAGCGGTCCGAAGGGCGACTGGTACGTCTGGTCCGACACGGACGAGCGGTATCCCGAAGCTCGGATCATCTTCATCGACAGCGAGACGTCGAACTGGACGTTCGACCCGGTGCGCGGGCAGTACTACTGGCACCGCTTCTTCCACCACCAGCCGGATCTCAACTACGAGAACCCGGAGGTGCAGGAGGCGATGCTCGACGTCCTCCGCTTCTGGCTCGACCTCGGCATCGACGGCTTCCGGCTCGACGCGGTTCCGTATCTGTACGAGGAGGAGGGGACGAACTGCGAGAACCTCCCGCGCACGCACGAGTACCTGAAGCGCGCACGTGCCGAGGTGGACGCGCGCTACCCGGACCGCGTGCTGCTTGCCGAGGCGAACCAGTGGCCGGAGGACGTCGTCCACTACTTCGGCGACGGTGACGGCGGCGGCGACGAGTGCCACATGGCGTTCCACTTCCCCGTCATGCCGCGCATGTTCATGTCGGTGCGGCGCGAGGACGCGACGCCGATCTACGAGATCCTCGACCGGACGCCGGGGATTCCGTACAACTGCCAGTGGGGGCTCTTCCTCCGCAACCACGACGAGCTGACGCTCGAGATGGTCACGGACGAGGAGCGCGACTACATGTACGAGGAGTACGCGAAGGATCCGCGGATGAAGATCAACGTCGGCATCCGCCGCCGGCTTGCGCCGCTGCTCGACAACGGGCGCGACGAGATCGAGCTGCTGCACGCGATCCTGTTCTCGCTGCCCGGCGCGCCGGTTCTCTACTACGGCGACGAGATCATGATGGGCGACAACGTCTACCTCGGCGACCGCGACGGCGTGCGCACGCCGATGCAGTGGACGGGCGACCGCAATGCCGGCTTCTCGCGCGCCGACTGGGCGCAGCTGTACCTCCAGCCACTGATGGATCCGGTGTACGGCTACCAGGCGGTGAACGTCGAGGCGCAGCTGCGCACGCCGACGTCGTTCCTGCGCTGGCTCCATCTGTTCATCGCACTGCGCAAGGAGCATCCGGTGTTCGGGCTCGGCACGTACGAGCCGCTCCGGTCGGAGAACTCGCGGATCTTCGCGCACATCCGCCGCTTCGAGGAGGACATCGTCCTCTGCGTCCACAACCTCGCCAACTCGGCGCAGGCGGTCGAGCTCGACCTCTCGCAGTTCGTGGGCATGGTCCCCGAGGAGATGCTGGGCCGGACACGATTTCCGCGGATCGGGGAGCTGCCGTACCTGTTGACCCTCGCGCCGCGCGGGTTCTTCTGGTTCCAGCTGAGGCGGGTCGAGGAATGAGCTTCGACGAGCGCTCGCTGATCGAGCACGTCATGCAGCAGCGGTGGTACGGCGCGAAGTCGCGCGGCATCGCGCATGCGCAAGTCCTCGACTCGGCCGTGCTGCGGACGCAGGAGCCGCAGCTCGCCCTTGCGCTCGTCGAGGTGCGCTACGAGACGGGCGTGCACGACCTCTATCAGCTGCTGTTCTCGTACCACGAGGGCGAGCCCGGTCTCGACGTCCTTGCCGACGACCCGGCGCTCGCGCGGGAGCTCGTCAGCGCGATGCGGTCGGGTCTGACCGTGCAGTGCGCGGAGGGCGCCGTCGAGTTCCAGCGCGTCGAGGGCTTCCCCGGTCTCGCGAAGGAGCTCGGCTCGCCGCGCGCGATCGACACGGAGCAGTCGAACACGTCGATCGCGTTCGACGACGAGCTGATCCTCAAGGTGTTCCGCCGGCTCGAGCCCGGGATCAACCCGGAGCTCGAGCTGCTGCGCTTCCTCACCGATCGCGGCTACCCGAACATCGCTGCGCTCGGCGGCTGGTACTCGTACTCCGGCGGCCCGCTGGCGGCGACGCTGGGGATCCTCCAGGAGTACGTCAAGGACGGGCAGGACGGCTGGGAGCTCGCGCTCGACGAGCTCGCCGTCGACCCGGAGCGGTTCCTCGGGCGGCTCCGCCGTCTCGGGGAGGTGACCGGCGAGCTGCACACGGTGCTCGCTTCCGACTCGAACGATCCGAGCTTCGCGCCGGAGGTCCCCAGCGTCGAGTCGCTCGGGCTGCTGACGGCGACCGTCGACGAGGAGATCGCGAACGTGTTCCTGTCGCTTCCCGAGGACGACGAGCGGCTCGCGCCGATCGCCGGCCGCGGCGAGGAGGTGCGCGAGCAGCTGCGCATGCTCACGCACGCCGGCACGAACGGGAAGCAGATCCGCGTCCACGGCGACTTCCACCTCGGGCAGACGCTCTGGTCCGGCGACGACTGGGTGATCATCGACTTCGAGGGCGAGCCGGCGCGGTCGCTTCCCGAGCGGCGCCGGAAGCGTTCGCCGCTCCGCGACGTCGCCGGGATGCTCCGCTCGTTCGCGTACGTCGCGATCGCCGTCGGCCCGCTGCGCGGCGCCGAGGTGCCGGAGGGCTGGGAGTCGCGGGCCCGGGAGAAGTTCCTCGACGGGTATCTCGCCACGATCGATCCGGCGCTGCTCCCCAACGGGCAGGTGGGGATCGAGCGGCTGCTCACCGTCTTCGAGCTCGAGAAGGCGGTGTACGAGCTCCGCTACGAGCTGGACAACCGCCCCGACTGGGTGGGCATCCCAGTCGCCGCCATCCAGCGGCTGATCGATCCCGAGACCGCGCCGTCGTGATCGAGCCCAATTGATCGATCTGAGCCCGGATCCGCATGCGTTCCTCGGCGCGCACGAGGCGAAAGGCGGTGTCGTCATCCGCGCGTACCGGCCGGAGGCGCAGGCGGTGCGTATCCAGCCGGGCGCGGTCGAGGCGGAGCTGAAGGACCCGGCGGGCCTGTGGGAGGCGCTGTTGCCGAAGGCGACGCTGCCGCTCGAGTACGAGCTCGAGGTCGAGTACCCGGACGGGAACACGTACACGCTGCGCGATCCGTACTCGTTCCTGCCGACGCTCGGCGAGCTCGATCTCCATCTCGTGCGCGAGGGCCGTCACGAGCAGCTGTACGAGCGGCTCGGTGCGCACGTCCGCGAGATCGACGGCGTGGCAGGCACGTCGTTCGCCGTCTGGGCGCCGGACGCGCGCTCCGTCTCCGTCGTCGGCGACTTCAACTCGTGGGACCAGCGGCTGCATCCGATGCGGTCGCTCGGCGCGGCCGGGGTCTGGGAGCTGTTCGTGCCGGCCGTGGCGCCGGGCGAGTGCTACAAGTTCGCGGTCCACGGGCAGGACGGGCGCGTCCGGCTGAAGGCGGATCCCGTCGCCTTCGCTGCGGAGGTGCCGCCGAAGAACGCCTCGGTCGTCCACCGGCCGGAGCACGTCTGGGAGGACGCAGAGTGGCTCGAGCGGCGTGCGTCCACCGACCCGCTGCACGCTCCGATGTCCGTCTACGAGGTGCATCTCGGCTCGTGGCGGCGCAATCCGCTCGAGGACAACCGGCAGCTGACGTATCTCGAGCTCGCCGACGAGCTCGGTGACTACGTCGCGGACCTCGGCTTCACGCACGTCGAGCTGCTGCCGGTGATGGAGCATCCGTTCGGCGGCTCGTGGGGCTACCAGGTGACGGGCTACTTCGCGCCGACGTCGCGGTTCGGGACGCCGGACGACTTCCGCACGTTCGTCGACCGGCTGCATCAGCGCGGCATCGGCGTCCTCCTCGACTGGGTGCCCGCGCACTTCCCGCGCGACGAGTGGGCGCTCGCGCAGTTCGACGGGACGGCGCTGTACGAGCACGCCGACCCGCGCCGCGGCTCCCATCCCGACTGGGGCACGCTCGTCTTCAACCTCGGCCGGCGCGAGGTGCGGAACTTCCTCTACTCGAACGCGCTGTACTGGATGCGCGAGCACCACGCCGACGGGATCCGCGTCGACGCCGTCGCGTCGATGCTCTACCTCGACTACTCGCGCAAGCCCGGCGAGTGGGTGCCGAACGAGTTCGGCGGCCGCGAGGATCTCGACGCCGTCGCATTCCTGAAGGAGCTGAACGAGGTGCTGTACGCGCGCGAGCCGGGTGTGATCTCGAGCGCGGAGGAGTCGACCGCGTGGCCCGGCGTATCGCGGCCCACGTATCTCGGCGGGCTCGGCTTCGGATTCAAGTGGAACATGGGCTGGATGCACGACACGCTCGCGTACTTCAAGAAGGATCCGGTCTACCGCCGCTTCCACCACCACACGCTGACGTTCTCGCTCATGTACGCGTTCAGTGAGAACTTCCTCCTGCCGCTGTCGCACGACGAGGTCGTCCACGGGAAGGGATCGCTGCTGCAGAAGATGCCGGGCGACCGGTGGCAGAAGTTCGCGAACCTGCGCTCGCTGTACGCGTACATGTGGGCGCACCCGGGGAAGAAGCTCCTGTTCATGGGCGGCGAGCTGGCCGAGTGGGACGAGTGGAACGACGGCGGCTCGCTGCACTGGAACCTGCTCGAGTACGCGGAGCACCAGGGCGTGCATTCGC